>Ga0265342_10000794_pt1 | contig 31882 bp, 25 predicted proteins | sample 4CB327metaG_FD_203125 | JGI IMG/M metagenome (GOLD analysis project Ga0265342, IMG submission 203125) | Rhizosphere microbial communities from Carex aquatilis grown in University of Washington, Seatle, WA, United States - 4-CB3-27 metaG | ecosystem: Host-associated > Plants > Roots >... | reverse complement strand
AACCCCCGCCCCCGACCCAACGCCACCTCCCCCACCCCCTCCCCGGCCCGCCGCCAAATCGCGCGCCGCCACGCTCGCCGCCAACGAAGGCGCGGCCCCCGACTCGAAGGATGCGACCGCGTCGGCCGGCGCGCCGGATCTCGAACGCCTGCGCGCCGACTACGATCGCCTCCGCGACGAGCTCTTCCGCGCCCGCTCGCGCGCGCAGATCGTCGAAGAGGGCCTCTGGACGTCGCGCCTCAGCGCCACCTTCCGCTGGAAAGGCAGCCCGAGCTACCTGGTGCACCACGCGTCGGTGCGGCTCGACGGCGCCGACATCTGGGACTCCGGCGACAAGCCAGTCACCGACGATCTGGTCACCGTCGCCGAGCGCCCGGTGAAACCCGGGCCGCACGCGCTCACGCTGCGGATCGACATCCGCCCGGGCAAGAAGAGCAAGGATAGCGACAAGCTCGGCTACGTCTCCGAGCACACCTTCGCGATCATCGTCCCCGAGGGCAAACGGACGCTCGTGGCGATCAAGGGTGACGAGGACGGCGACGCGCCCGAGTACGAGCCGGAGATCGAGGTCGAGCTCGAGACGCTGAAATGATCGCGGCGACGCTCTGCCTGCTGCTGGCCCAGCAGCCCGACGCAGCGGCGCCGGGCGCAACCGCCAAAGCCAATCAGACGTCCAATCAGGCGAAGGCCGATCCCCTCAGCCAGTACCTGACAGACCTCGAGCAATCGGGCGTCCTCGCGAGGCCGGCCGAGCCGCCGTCGCTGCCGGTGTTGAAGGAGACGCTGCGCGCCGCCGAGGATGACCTGGTCACCGGCAATCCGCAGGCGGCGACCACGCGCCTGTTCCGCGTGGTCGAGTCGCCGCGCTGGTCGAGCTTCGCCTACGCGCCCGAGTACGAGGCGGCCGAGTTCACGCTCGGCCGCGCGCTCGCGCGCTCGGGCGCCTACGATTCGGCGAAGCGCTACCTCTTGCGCGTGCTCGACCACGGCGCCAAGCACCCCTACTTTACCGCGGCGTACCGCACGATGGTCGACTCCGCGCTGGAGACGCGCGAGCAGGCGGCGATCCTGGCGCAGCTCGAGGGAATCAAGCTCGAGGATCCGCTGCCGCATGACAGCGAGAACGAGCGTGCTTATCTACGCGGCAAGGTCGCCTACGAGAAGGGCGATCTGCAGGGCGCCGCAGCGACGTTCGGCGAGGTCGATCGCCAGTCGCGCTTCCACGCGTCGGCGCTTTATTTCCGCGGCCTCATCGCCGCGCGCCAGCAGCGCTTCGCGATGGCGCGCCGCAACCTGTGCGAGATCGTCGAGCAAGCCGACAAGGACCGCTTCTCGTTCTTCATCGACGGCCGCTACTACGCGATCAAAGACCTGGCCTATCTCGCGCTCGGCCGCATCGCGCACGAGCAGGGCAAGTACGACGACGCCTACTACTTTTACTTCCGCGTGCCCGAGGATTCGGAGCGCCTGCCCGACGCGCTCTTCGAGGCGGCGTGGTCCATGTTCCAGAAGGGCGAGTACGAGGCTGCGGGCGCGTTCATCGAGCAGTTCGACCGCACGTTCCCGAAGTCGCCGCTCGGACCCGACGTGATGCTGCTGCACGCGATGATCGATCTGAAGTCGTGCCAGTTCGAGCGCGTACGGACCACGCTGGACCAGCTGGTGAAGACCTACGTGCCAATCGAGCAGGAAGTCGCGGCGCTGATCAAGGACCCGGGACGGCGCGCGGTGCTCTATCGCCGGCTGCTGAGCCGATCGGAGATCGGCCACCCCACCGATCGGATCGTCGAGCTCCTGAAGATCGATAGTCGCTTTTACCGCTACTTCAGCTACCTGGTCGCGCTGGACCACGAGGTCGGCCAGCTGCCCGAGGAGGTCGCGGTCTGGGACGAGATGACCGCGAAGTCGACCGGCGGCAACAAGGGCGCCGAGGCGACCGACGCCGTTCGTCTGGTGCAGGAGATCCGCGAGCTGGAGCCGATGGCCAAGGGCGACCCCGAGATGGAAAACCGCGTGGGCCTCTTGCTGCACGACGCGCGGCGCGCGGCGCGCCCGGTGAGCACGCGCGGGGGGCCGTTCGAGGACGAGGCCACCCACGCGCTGGTGCTGGGTGCCGACGCCCAGAAGCTGCGCGCGCGCCTGGTGGCGGCGACGACCGCGATCGCCGAGGCAGCGCTGGTCGACCTCGACAACCGCTTGCGTCACATGCTGGTGCAGGCGCGGCTCACACACATCGACGCCGTCATCGGCAAGAAGAAGAAGCTGGAGATCGAGATCGCCAACCTGCGCGAGGGCCGGTACCCGGCGGAGATGTTCGCGCAGCTGCAGCTCGAGGGCCTGATGGGCGACGACGAGGAGTACTGGCCGTTCGAGGGCGAGCACTGGGGCGACGAGTACAACGACTACAAATGAGGGGGGCGCGTCACAGGATCTCGGTCGCGATGTGGGCGGTCGTGGCGCTGGCGTCGGCGCGGGCCACCGGCGCATCCGCGCCGGCTGCGACAATCGAGAAAAGCGCGACCGAGACCGCCCAGCCAACCGACAAGAAGGCCGGCGCCAAGGACGACGCTGCCACCGACGAGCATCCGCTCTCGCCAGTGCTCGAGCAGGCGATCCGGCAGAAGGAGAAAGAGGTCACCGAGGCGCGGCGCGAGGGGATCAAGCTGCTCGAGGACTACCTGCGCGACAGCACGCGCGGCAACGAGCAGGCCGAGGCGCTGTACAAGCTCGCCGAGCTCTACTGGGAAGAGTCAAAGGCCGCATACCTCGACAAGATGGAGCGCTACCAGGCCGCGGTCACCGCTTGCCATGAGAACCGCAGCGCCTGCCCGCACGTGCCGCGCCGGCCGCCGACCGTCGATCTGTCGCGCGCGCAGTCGGTGTACGACCGCCTGATAAAGCAATACCCGCGCTTCCGCAAGATCGACACCGTCATCTATCTCTACGCGTTCTCGATCCGCGACCAGGGCAAGCTCGGCGACGCCATCAAGTACTTCCAGATCATCATCGAGCGCTTTCCGCGCTCGCGCTTCACCGCCGACGCCTGGATGGCCATCGCCGAATATCGCTTTTACGAGCAGCAGAACTACAAGAGCGCGCTCGAGGCGTACGAGAAGGTGCTCAAGCACCCGAAGTCGCAGCTCTATGACCTGGCGCTGTTCAAGACCGCCTGGTGCTACTGGAAGCTGGGACAGACGACCAAGAGCGCGGAGCGCTTCAAGGACGTGCTCGATCTCGCGAAGAAGAAGGCCGGCAAGACCGAGGCCGAACAGAAGCGCGCCGCCGAGCTCCAGGGCCAGGCGCTCGACTACCTAGTCGAGCTCTTTACCGAGGACGACTCGAAGACCGCCGCTGACGCGTTCGAGTTCCTGGCGCAGATCGGCGGCAAGGAATACTCGCAGAAGATACTGCGCCGCCTGGCCGACACGGTCTTCGATCAGACGCGCTACGAGCGCGCGATCGAAGCCTACCGGCTGCTGATCCAGCTCGATCCCAACGACGGCGAGGCGCCCGACTACCAGAAGCGGATCGTCGAGTCGTACCAGCTGCTGGGCGACGTGAAGACCGCGGTCGTCGAGATGCGCAAGCTCGCCGACACGTACCATGGCCGCAGCGCCTGGGCGAACGCGAACAAGGACCGCCCGAAGACCGTACAGCACGCGCGCACGCTGGCGGAGGAGCTGATCCGCAACCTCGCGAAGAGCATGCACGCCGAGGCGCAGCAGAACGAGAAGATCAGCAAGGTGGTCGACAAGGAGCGCTACGCGCGCGCCGCGGAGGCGTACCAGTTTTACCTCGCGAACTTCTCCGACGCGTCCGACGCCGTCGAGCTGCGCTACCTGCGCGCCGACATCCTGAACTTCAAGCTGCAGCGCTACGACGAGGCCGGGCGCGAGTACCTGGCGGTGGCCAAGACCACGCCCGTCGGCAAGTATCACAAGGACGCGCTGCTCCAGGCGATGACGTCGTTCGAGAAGGTCCGCAAGCCACCGTCGGGGCCGGGCGGCGTCAAGCGCGAGATCACCGACAGCGATCGCCAGTTCGCCGAGGCGGCGGACCTCTACGCCACGCTGTTTCCCAAGGACAGGGAGATCATCACCGTCATTTACAAGAACGGTCAGTTCTTCTTCGACTACGGCGACTACGACGAGGCGATCAAGCGCTTCGGCCTGATCGTCGAGCGCTACCCCGACGATCCCAACGCGGGCGCGGCCGGCGACAAGATCCTCGACGCGCTCGGCAAGGCCAAGGACTACGAGAACATCGAGACCTGGGCACGGCGCCTGAAGAAGACCAAAGCCTTCTCCTCGAAGGACGAGCAGGCGCGAATGGACAAGCTGATCGTCGGCTCGATGATGAAGTCCGGCGAGAAGTACATGGCCGCCGGCCAGTACGACCGCGCCGCAGAGTTCTTCAAGCGCGTGCCCAAGGAGTATCCCAAGGACGAGAAGGCGCCCAAGGCGCTGAACAACGCGGCGGTCGTGCTGGAGAAAGCGAAGAAGCAGGAGGACGCCGTCGTCACGTACAAGGAGCTGGCGGATCAGTATCCGCAGGCCAGCGAGGCGCCCGAGGCGCTGTTCACCGCGGCGCGCATCGAGGAGAACATCGCCTACTACGACAAGGCAGCGACGCTGTACGAGCAACTCGCGAGCCGCTATCCGCAGAACACGCACGCCGCCGACGCGCTTCGCAGCGCGGGCGTGTTGCGCCAGAGCCTGGGCCAGCACGATCGCGCCATCAAGCACTACGGCGAGTACGCGCGGCGCTTCAAGGACAAGAGCGACGCCAAAGAGGTCGCATTCCACGTCGGACTGGTCCGCGAAGAACAAAAGGACTGGAAGCAAGCCGCGACCGCGTTCGCCGACTTCGCGCACACCTACCCCGGCGACGCCAAGACCATCGAGGCGCTCACGCGCGAGGCCGACGCGTACCTGTCAGCGGGCAACGACGCCAAGGCGAAGGAAGTGGCGGCCAAGGCGCTGGCGCTTTACAACGGCGGCGCCAAGGGCGGGCACGGCAAGGGCGGCAAAGTTGGCGGCGACGACGCAACCTACTACGCGGCGCAGGCCCGTTACATCCAGGGCGAGCTGGTCTTTCATGAGTACGAGCGCATCAAAATCGCCGGCAAGCCAAAGCAGCTGGCCAAGGTGCTCGAGGAGAAGGCCAAGCTGCTGGAGCAGGCCAAGGGGATCTATCTCGACGTCGTGACGTATCAGTCGCCGGAGTGGGCAACCGCCAGCCTCTTGCGCATCGGGCAGGGCTACGAGGCCTACGCCAAGGCGATGCGCAACGCGCCGGTGCCCAAGGACCTGAACGAAGAAGAGAAGCAGGTCTATCGCGATGAGCTCGAGAAGGTGGTCGTCGTGATCGAGGACAAGGCCATCGACGCCTATAAATCGGGCTACGCCAAGGCGATCCAGATCGGCGTCTACAACAAGCACACCCAGGCGATCCGGCAGGCGCTGTCGCGGCTGGCCGAGAACGAGTACCCCAAGGAGAACGAGGTCCGCCTGATGGCGCGCATGGGCGAGCCGCGCGTCACGCTCGAGCGGATCGAAGAGGTGCGCCGTGATCAGTAAGGCGATCTCCGATCCCCTCCCTCGTCTGCGGGGGAGGGTTAGGGAGAGGGCAAGCCTTGCGAGCGTTGCCGCTCTGCTCGTCGCGTTGACTGGCTGCGGCCACAAGCCACCCGCGGCCGGCACGTCGGCGCCGATCGCCGTCGTCGCGCTGCCCAAGGTCGGCGCCGAGGCGCGCACCGAGTTCAACGAGGGGCTGCGCATCATGAAGATGGGGCGCAAGCACTACAAGGACGCGCAGCAACATCTGCAGCGCGCCACGCAGATCGACCCCAAGCTGTTCGAGGCCTGGCACAACCTGGGCGTGCTGCTGGCGGCGCTGGGCGAGTGGGACAAGGCAATCGACAGCTTCCGCAAGGCGCTCGACGTGCAGCCGGGCTCGCGCGCCACCGTGCTCGCGTACGGCGAGACGCTGCGCCGCGCGCACCGGGCCAAGGACGCCGCCAAGGTCTACGCGAAGTGGCTCGATTCCGATCCCAACGACGCCGACATGCGCGCGCGCTACGGACAGATGCTGCGCGAGGCCGGCGAGCTCGAGGAGTCACTGGAGCAGGCACGCATACTCCTCGGACAAGGTGGGCAGGGCGAAGCGGCAATCGGAAAGACCGTAATCGCCTATAACGCTCTCGGGCTCACCTACTATAAAATGGGCAAGCTCGATCTTGCCGAAACGGCGCTCAGAAAAGCGGCCGAGCTCGACGCGAAGAGCGCGTTCGTCTGGAACAACCTTGGCTTAGTTGCGTTCGACCGGGGTCATGATCAGGAGGCCTTTTTGCATTTTCAAAAAGCGTCCGAGCTCGATCCCAAATACGTGCAGGCGCGATTGAACAAGGCCGTGGTCTTCATGGACTGCGGCGACTACAAGCGCGCGCGCACCGAGCTCGAACGCGCCGTCGAGATCGACCCCAACGACGCCGACGCGCAGGTCGCCCTCGGCGTCGCCTCGCGCGGCGACGGCAAGCTGGACCTGGCCCGCCGCGCCTACGAGCGCGCGCTGGACATCGAGCCCGACTACCCGCCCGCGCTCTGGAACCTCGCGATCCTCTACATGGACTACGACAAGGACAAGGTAAAGGCGAAGGATTACCTGACGCAATTCAAGCAAGCGGCCGACAACGCCGATCCCAAGCGCGCGGAGGCGGACGCGCGCCTCAAGGAGTTGCAATGACAGTGGCGGTGTTGTTGTTGGCGGCGGTGGTTGCTCAAGGACATGGGACGAAGGTGGCCACCGGCAAACGACCGGCGCGCGCCGCGGAGACCCAAAAACGATCCGCCGCGCCCGCGCCCACCTCGTCGGCCTCATCGGCCGCGACCTCGTCGGCGAGCGCGAGCACTAGCGGCAGCTCGGAGTCGTCCGGCTCCTCCGACGACAGCGGCGCCGGAAAGACTGTCTCCTCCGACGGCAAGACGTACCGGAGCAAGACCTACAACTTTGGAGCCATGGACGTCGAGGGAAAGCTCAAGACGCCGCAGCTCCTGTACTTCCTCAACCGCGTCAAGCTCGAGCTCGACATGTCGGCGCCGGACACGCGCTCGTTCATGAAGGAACTCGAGAAAAGCGCCGATGACAAGAATTTGTAGGTGAAGCGTGGCAAGTAGCAGTCAGGCACACAGGATCCCCTCACCGGCGGCGCTTCCGCCCCCGAACGGATACGGCCCACCCGGCGGCATCCCCGCGCCGGGGCCCGGGAGTCACCCAGTTCCAGCCCCCGCGACGTCGCAACAGGGGCAACCACCTGCGCCAGCGCTATCGCCGACGACCGACCCCGCGCAGCGCCCGTCGGCCGCGCGCGCCATCACGGGACCGCTGGCCTTGCAGGTCGCGATGGTCTGGCACAGCCAGATCCTGCGCTACGAGATCTTGCGTCGCTCGCGCCGCGTGACCGCGGGGCCGTCGAAACGCGCGATGCTGATCACGCCGGTGATCCACGGCAAGAAGAAGTTCACGCTGGCGCGCCCCAGGCGCGGCGCCTACATCGTGCAGCTCGCGCCCGGCATGACCGGCGACATCCAGCAGGCGGGCCAGTCGATCTCGGTGACCGATCTGCTGGCCGGGCCGCCGCCGCGCCGCCGCGCCGGCGCGCTGCGCGAGGTGACGATCGGCCCCGGCGATCGCGCACGCATCAACCTGCCCGACGCGCGCGACCTGCGCGTGGAGCTGCGATTCGTCGACGAGCCCGAGACCATCGGCCGCCCGCGCCACGAAGATCCGCTGCTGCGGCGCACGGTGACGACCGCCACGATCATCATGGGCCTGTTCGCGACGGTGCTGACGTTGCTGTGGAACAAGGAGCCGCCCAAGACGCTGGCGCTGACGCCCGCGCAGCTGGTGAAGCTGGAAGCGCCAATCGAGCAGGAGAAGGTCGCGTCGCACCAGCGCGCCGAGAAGAAGAAGGAAGAGCAGAAGAAGTCCGACGAAGGCCAGATGAAAAAGGCCAAGGAAAAGGCCGGCAAGATCGGCCGCAATGACGCCAAACCCAAGGAAACCGTCATTACCAAGGGCGACAAGGACGTGTTGCGCGAGAAGGTTGCCAAGACCGGCTTGCTCGGCTTGATTGGCAAGGAGAAGCGCGAGGGGTCGGGCCTGTCGAAGCTGTTCGCCGACAGCAGCGACGTCGAGCAGGCGGTCGCGGGCATGGCGGGCGCGAAGACCGTCGCCGGCCACGGCGCGGGGGGCCTGACCACCAGCGGCTCGGGCTCGGGCGGCGGCGGCACCGGCTACGGCCACATTTACGGCGCCGGCAACCTGGACACCGGCGGCCGCGGCAGCAAGGGCCACGGCCGCGGCCCCAAGCTCGTCGCGACCGGCGAGAAGGAAGTGAAGATCGGCGTTGCCATGGGCAACGGCGACGCCGACGGGTCGCTGAGCAAGGAGCAGATCGACAAGGTCGTCCGCGCGCACAAGTCGGGCGTGTCGTACTGCTATGAGAAGGAGCTGCAGCGCAAGGCGACGCTGGGCGGCACCATCACGATCTTCTGGAATATCCAGCCCGACGGCAACGTCGGAAAGGCCAGCGTGAAAACCTCGTCGATGAGCGACGCCGCCGTCGAAGGCTGCATCCTGCGCCAGGTCAAGCAGTGGGTCTTCCCCAAGGCGCCGGCGCAGACCAACGTGAACTACCCCTTCATCTTCAAAGGAGGGTCGTAGTTGCGGCCGTCGACGAGGCTGCTCGCGGCGGCGGGCGTGATGGCCGCGCTCGCGGGCGGCTGCCAGGCACTGAACGAGCCGATCTACATCGCGGCGCCCGCGGCGCTTGACGTGATGGGCACGGACATGACCGGCGCTCCCAACCGGGTGAAGGGCTCGGTGGTGCTGCGCTTCCGCAAGCCGAACGCGACGGAGCAGTCGCAGATCGACGCCGACACCCAGCGGCTCGGCTTCACCGTCCCCTGGCTCAAGCGCGATCGCATCCACCTGGAGCTGCTCTACACGGTCAGCAACCTCGACACCAAGGACGGCACGTTCACGGTCGCCGTCGATGGCGCGAGCGAGCTGGTGAAGTACGACGAGACCACGATCGCGGCGGCGTTCATGGCCGCCGACCAGAAGACTGCGCCGCTCGCGCTGATGGCGCCGCCGCCGCGCACGCTGGGCGCCGGACAGAGCTACCAGGGCACGCTGCGCGAGGACGACTTCATCGAGGGCGAGCTGGATCTCGACGCCATGGGCCGCTGGATGGCGCCGTTCGCGGCGGTGCTGATCAACCGCTCCGACGTGAACCCGATCGGCCTCGAGATGGTGCCACCCAACGTCGTGATCCCAGCGATGCAGGAGATCGACGTGACGTTGATCGCCGAGCAGCACATGAGCTGCCAGTTCATGGTGCGCGTGCGCTCCGACGACGATCAGCTGCTCGCCGAGTCGGGCGACGCCAACCTGTTCGTGCCGACGCCGGTGGTCTACGTCCCCAACATCCCTCCCCCGACACCCTGAGCCGCGCGTGGACCTTCTTACCTTACGACCGCGCCTTCACCTTCTCGTCTCTTTGACTACGGCCGCCGCCGCCATCGCGGCCGCGGCTCCGGCGGCGCGCGCGCAGGTCACCGATGAGCCGAATCCGGTGATCTTCCCCGACCCGACCAAGTTCGCGCGCGGCCTCTACACCGAAGGCGAGATTGGCAGCGTGGTGCTGTTCGGCCCGGCGGGCGGCAAGGTGGGTCCGGGCTTCGCGCTCGGCACGCGCGTCGGCTACGACGTGACGCGCTTCCTCGCGGTACAGCTGCACGGCATCGGCTCGACGCACCAGACCTCGTTGCCGGGCATGCCGCAGGACGCACAACTGCTGCAGCTCTATCAGGCGATGGTCGAGGGCAAGCTCACCTATCGCTTCGGCCAGGTGTCGATCCTGGCCGAAGGCGGTCTCGGCGTGGCGCGCCTGTCGTCAAATCTGTTAGCCACCATTCCCTACCAGGGCGGCTACCTCACGCGCTGGCGCACCGGGTTGACCGCGGGCGGCGGCGCCGGCGTCGACTACCACTCGCTGTCGCGCCACTTCTCCGTCGGGCTGCGCGGCGACTACTTCTGGTTGCGCGACATCAGCGGCAGCCGCGATCTGATCGCGACCACTTATTTGAGGTACACGTTTTGAAGGCGATGCGACGACTGCCCCTCTGGGTCGCGCTCGCCGGCGTGGTCGCGGCAGGCTGCTCGACGGTCAATCTCGGCGATCCGCCCGCCGACGTGAACGCCTGTCGCCCGAGCCAGGACTTCTTCGCCAACGGCGGCATGTGGGACATGTTTCTCGACAAGGACTACGGCGGCAAGCACTGCAAGGATGCCGCCTGCCACGGTGACGGCGCCGGCCGGCCACTGTCATTGAAGATCCCCGAGGCGGGCACGCCGGTACCGCTGCCGCTGCCGCCCAACTGGATGGCCAACTACATCTCGGCCACCGAGCAGATGCAGTGCTCGAACGTGCACTCGAGTCCGCTGCTCACCAATCCCTCCGCCATCGTCACCCACGGTGGCGGCAAGCTGATCGAACCGGACGGCCCCGAGGCGACGCTGATCGAGATGTGGGTGACCGCGCCATGACGCGGGCGATGACACGCGCGTCTCTGGCGCTCGCGATGATCGTGACGGCGCTCGCGGTCGAGCGCGCTGCGCACGCCGGCGACGAAGCGCTGGTGCGCGTGCTCGCCGACGAGGCCAGCGTGCACACCGGCCCCGGCTTCAGCTTCCGCGTGGTCTACGTCGCCCCGCGCGGCGAAGTGCTGCCGGCCATCGGTCGCTCGACCACGGACAACTGGTTCCACGTGCAGTTGCCCGACGGCACCTACGGCTGGCTGCTGGGCGATCAGGTGTTTCCGCTCGACGTCGACGCGTCCGACGAACACCGCGGCCCATCGATCTTCAAGCGGATGGGCGACGCGATCTTCTCGCCGCCGCCGCTGCTCGAGTACCGCGTGGGGCTCACCTTCTCGGCCGGCCTGCTCGGCGGCGACGGCATGTTCCTGTTTCGCCCATCGGTGGTGCTGGAGCCGCACGTGACGCTCGAGGGCTTCGTTGGCGAGACGGTGGGTAACCAGGTCGACGTCCGCTACTACGGCGGCGGCTTCAACGCGTTCGTCTGGCCGGACTCGCCGGTGACGCCGTTTCTCGCGGCGGCGGGCGGCACCGCGCGCGGCAGCAAGAAGGCCGACCAGTTCACGATCACGACCGGCAACTACAGCATGGTCAACGTCGGCGGAGGCCTGCTCGTCGCGCTGAAGAAGCGCCTCACGATCCGTGGCGACGTCCGCCACTACGTGATCTTCGATCCCAACCACACCCAACGCATCCAGGAGTACTCCGGTGCACTCGCGATTCATTTCTAGGCTACTCGCCCTGCTCGCCCTGACTTTGGCCTTGTCCGGCGCCGGTTGCGCCACCGCGACCGCGGGCGCGACCTGGACGGTCAAGCCGCACCAGCGCGAGATGCTCGCCGACAAGATCATGAACCTCGACGGCGATCCCCAGGAGCGCGCCGCCGATCAACACATGCTCGCCAACCGCGAGGGCGCGATCGGCGGCACCGGCACGTCGGGCGGAGGGTGCGGTTGCAACTGAGGCGCGTACATCGCGCGCGCCCGGCGTTCGCAGGCGTCGTGGCGCTGGCCGTCATTGTCGCCAGCGTGGCTGGCGCGCGTAGCGCCGCCGCCAACACCGAAGCCAGCTCGCGCCTGACCATCTTCCGCGAGCCGTCGACGGGAAACGCCGGCATCACCGTGGTCCACCCTCAGGTCGACGCCAGCGCCGCGGTCAGCTCGACGTTCAACATCAACGCCGGCTACGAGGTCGACATCGTCAGCGGCGCGACCCCGCGCACCTTCGGCCCGGCGAGCGGCGTCGACGCCGTCTCCGGCGCCACCAAGTTCTCCGACGTGCGCCAGGAGGCCAAGGGCGGCTTCGAGTTCAACCGCGCCACCTCGGGCCTGGCCGCCAGTTACTCCTACGGTTGGGAGAGCGACTACAAATCCAGCGCGATCTCGGCGTCGAGCCACAGCGATCTCGTCGACCACAACTTCACGCTCGCCGTCGGTTACACCCACAACTTCGACACGGTATGCGACGCCAACAACGCCGGCGCGCTCGGCCCGCTCAATCTCCAACCGCTGGCCTCCTCGTCTCACTGCTTTCAGAGCGGCATGGCCGACGTCACGACCCACAAGCTGAGCATCGACACCTTCGAGCCCTCACTCACCTGGACCGCGACGCCGCGCTTCGTGGTCCAGGGCGGCGGCACGATCCAGATCCTCGACGGCTTCCAGTCGAATCCGTATCGCGCCGTGCTCATCGGCAGCCAGCACCGCACGCCGCAGGAGCACATGCCCAACTTCCGCCAGCGCTACGCCGTCTTCGGGCGCGGCGCCTATGCGCTGCCCGACGCACGGGCATCATTGACTGGCGGCATCCGCATCTACCGCGACAGCTGGGCTGTCATGGCCGAGACCGCCGAGCTCAACTACAACCAGTACGTCCAGCAGAACTTTCTCTTCACGCTGCGCGGCCGCGTCCACCAGCAAACCGGTGCCAGCTTCTACCGCACCTCGCGTGACTATCAGACGCTGGGACCGGCGGGACAGTACTGGACCGGCGACCGTGAGCTCTCGCCCATGAGTAATTTTCTGGCCAGCGCCAAGCTCGCCTACGTGCGTCGCCCCGGCCAGGAGCGCAACTCCTGGTTCTCCGAGCTCGAGTTCTCCGGCAAATTCGAGAGTCTCCTCTATCACCTCGACTCTCCCGACGCACCGAACTTCGACCGCAAGGTCGCGTACATCGGGCAGACGTCGTTCGCGTTGCGGTTCTAGCCGCGGTGGCCGCGTGTGCGCTCCGTCGCTGCGACAGCGCGCACATCGCTCCGGCCTTGACCGCACCCCCTACTAGAAGAAACTTCCGGGAGACATAAAAGAAACTTTCGGCTGCAGGGGCCGCCGCGCACGGAAACCTGCAGGATCCGCGCGCCGTGCATTGGCGTGGGAGTTGCTGTTCTTGAGCCCCGATGTCTCCGGAGCTCGATACACCCGCGCTGTCGGCAGCGACGGCGATCGCGCGCCAGCTGGGCGCGACGCGCGGCGTGGCGGTCCTCATCGCCGCGGAGCGCGGAACGCCGGCGGAAGAGCTGGCGCGCTTGATCCATGTCGCGTCGGGCAACGCACCGAATCGCAACTGGGTTGCGGTCCGCTGCCGGGGCGTCCCCGAGCGCGTGATCGAGGTCGAGCTCTTCGGCGACGAGGAGACTCGCACCGCCGGCATCCGGCCCGCAATCGAACGCACACGCCCGGGAACACTGTTCATCGAAAGCGCCTCGGATCTCGGCGCCGCCGCGCAGACGCGGCTCGAGTCGTTCATCGAGGCCGAGCGTCAGGCGACAGCATCTGTGCGCGTCGTCGCCGCCGCCAGCGTCGACCTGAAGAGCGCCGTACGCCGGCGCCTGTTTCGCGCCGCGCTCTTCGAGCAGCTGTCGGTGATGACGATCGCGATCCCACCGCTCCGTGCGCGCCTGGCCGACATCGTGCGCCTGGCCCGACGCTACGCACGTGATTGCGGTCGCGCCGCCGGCAAGGAGATCACCGCGCTGTCGGCCGAGGCGACGGCCAAGCTGGTCGACTATCCCTACCCCGGGAATGAACGCGAGCTGCGCGCGGTCATCGAACGCGCCGTGATCATCGAACCCACGTCGATCCTCGCCGCCGATTCAGTTTCTTTCAGCACCGGCGACGGAGCGCATGACCTGTTTCCCGGGTACGCGCCGGCGCGCTTGGCGCAGGAACACGGACGGCCGCCGACTCTGAGCCAGATCGAACGCGCCTACATCTCCTGGATGCTGAAGTACACCGACGGTAATCGGACCGCGGCGTCGCGGCTGCTCGGGATCTCGTACCCGACGATCGTGAAGAAGATGAACGACTACGGGATCGACCTCAGGGAGTTTTTGCAGTGAACGCCGTCAGTACTCGTCGCTTCTCTCTCGCGCTCGTGCTCGCCGCCGCATTGTCCACCCTCGCCGTCTCCGGCTGTGAGACCACCGCCGCGAGCCAACCGCCCGCGCCGCCGCCGCAGGGCGAGGTCTGGCTGACCGCGCAGCAACTGCACGACGCCAACGTCGAGGTCGCGCCGGTCGCGACTCACACCGTCGGCAACGAGGTGCTCACCAGCGGCAAGATCAGCTTCGACGACCTGCGCGTGTCGCACCTGTTCTCTCCGGTGTCGGGGCGCGTGACCCGCATTTTGGCCCAGCCGGGCGAGCGCGTGAAGAAGGGCGCGCCGCTGGCGGTGATCGAATCGCCCGACGTCGGCAACGCGTTCGCGGATCTCGGCAAGGCCGACGCCGACCTGACCGCCGCGCGCCACGATCTCGCGCGCCAGAAGGAGCTCTACGAAGCGCATGCCAACTCGCAGAAGGACTACGAGGCGGCGCAGGACAACTTCGCCAAGGCCAAGGCCGAGATGGATCGCGCGCGCCAGAAGGCGGCGATGTTCCGCAAAGGGACCGCCGACGCGGTCACGCAGGAGCTCACGCTGCGCGCGCCGATCGACGGCGAGGTCATCGCGCGCAACATGAACCCCGGCGCCGAGGTGCAGGGGCAGTACTCGGGCGGCGGCGCCGTCGAGCTGTTCACGATCGGCGAGCTCGACAACGTGTGGGTGCTGGCCGACGTGTTCGAGATGGACCTCGGGCAGGTGCGCAAGGGCGCGCCGGTCACGCTCAAGGTGGTCGCCTATCCCGACCGCGTGTTCAGCGGCACCGTCGATTACATCTCCGACTCGCTCGATCCGGTCGCGCGCACGGCGCGCGTGCGCTGCTCGGTCGCGAACCCCACGCGCCAGCTCAAGCCCGAGATGTACGCGACGGTGAGTATCGGCGTCGCCGGCAACGAGGTGCCGGCGCTCGCGCGCACGGCAGTGCTGCACATCGCCGACCAGACCGTGATCTTCGTCGAGAGCGGCGCCGCGCCCGACGGCCGCCTCAAGTTCGCGCGCCGGGTCGTCGCCGTCGACGAGACCGAGGGCGCGTCGTACGTCCCGATCCTGCGCGGCGTATCGGTGGGCGAGCAGGTCGTCAGCAAGGGCGGCATCCTGCTGTCCGGCATGCTCTAGGAGCGCTCGTGTTCATCCAACGCGTCGTTCGCTTCGTTCTGCGGATGCCCGCGTTCGTGGGCGTGATCGCCCTCCTGATCGTCGCGCTCGGCCTCTACTCCTACAAACAGCTCGACATCGAGGCTTACCCGAACCCGGTGCCGCCGATGATCGAGATCATCACCCAGCCCGGCGGCTGGAGCGCCGAGGAGGTCGAACGCTACGTCACCATCCCGCTCGAGAATGGCTTGAACGGCATGATCGACCTCGACCACATCCGGTCGCAGTCGCTGTTCGGCCTGTCCGACGTGAAGTGCTACTTCACCTGGAACGTCGACTATCCCACCGCGCAGCAGCGGGTGCTGAACCGCCTCAACTTCATCACGCTGCCGCCGGGCATGACCCCGCAGCTGTCGCCGTGGAGCGCCATCGGCGAGGTCTACCGCTACGTCGTGCGCGGCGCCGGCTACACGCTCGCCGACCTCAAGACCGCGCAGGACTGGATCCTCGAACGGCAGTTCCGCCAGGTGCCGGGTGTCATCGACGTGGTCGGCTTTGGCGGTCACACCAAGGAGTACCACGTCGAGGTCGACCCCATCCGCCTCAAGGGTCACGGGCTGACGCTGGCGCAGGTGGAGAACGCGATCAACAACTCGAACACCAACGTCGGCGGCCAGCACCTGACGCTCGGCGAGCAGTCGTTCAACATCCGCGGCATCGGCATCATCCGTTCGCTGAGCGACATCCGCGAGATCGTGATTGCCGAGCAGAAGGGCACGCCGGTGCGCGTGCGCGACGTCGCCGAGGTGTCGGTCGGCAGCGCGCCGCGCCTGGGCATCGTCGGCAAGGACCTGGAGGCCGACATCGTGCAGGGCACGGTGCTGATGCGCTACGGCGGCGATTCGCTGAAGACGCTGGCCAACATCCATGAGCGCGTCGCCTTCATCGAAAAGAACCACCTCTTGCCGCCGGGCATGTACATCGAGCCCTACTACGACCGCGCCAAGCTGGTGAAGCTCACCACCCACACCGTGCTCGAAAATTTGCTGGTCGGCATGATCTTGGTCGCCGGTGTGTTGTGGATGTTCCTGGGGCACGGGCGCGCCGCGCTGATCACCGCCGCCAATATCCCGCTGGCGCTGATGCTGGCGTTCATCGGCATGGTAGCGACCGGCACGCCGGCAAATCTGATTTCGCTCGGCGCCGTCGACTTCGGCATCGTCGTCGATTCGACGGTGATCATGATGGAGAACATCTTTCGCCACCTGGCGATGCCGGGGCGGCGCAACCGCATCGAGCGGATCCTCGCCGCGGCGGGCGAGGTCGGGCCGCCGATGTTCTCGTCGACGCTGGTCATCGGCGTGGCGTTCATCCCTCTCTTCACGCTCACCGGCGTATCGGGCGTGATCTTCTCGCCGATGGCGCACACCTACGCGTTCGCGATCGGCGGCGCCATCATCTTGGCGCTGACTCTGACGCCGGTGCTCAGCGAGCGCGGCATCCCGTCCGCCGAGCTCGGCGACCACGAGCACGACAACTGGCTGATGCGCGCGCTCAAGTCCTTCTACCTGCCGCTGTTTGCGTTCGGCCTGCGCAAGAAGCGCCTCGCGGTCGCGATCGGCGCCGGCGTGGTGCTGGCCAGCCTGATCGGCGGTTCGTTCCTCGGCCGCGAGTTCATGCCCAAGCTCGAGGAGGGCAACTTCTGGATCCGCGCAACGCTGCCGGCATCGATCTCGCTCGAGCAGTCGGCGAAGTACGTCGGGCGAATGCGCAGCTTGATCCTCGGCTGCCCGGCGCACGGCGACTGCGACAGCGCGCACCGCGGCCGGCCCGAGATCACCACGGTCGTCTCGCAGCTCGGGCGCCCCGACGACGGCACCGACGTGTCCGGTTTCTCCAACATCGAGCTCTTCGCGCCGCTGCTGCCGGCGTCCGAATGGCGCCGCGGAATCACCAAGGAGCAGATGACCGCCGATCTGTCGCGCGAGCTACAAGAGACCTTCCCGGGTGTGATCTTCAACTTCTCGCAGATGATTTCCGACAACGTCGAGGAGGCGATGTCGGGCGTCAAGGGCGAGAACACCGTCAAGGTGGTGGGCCCAGACCTGCGCATCAATGAAGAGAAGGCCAACGAGATCGTCGACGTCATGGAGAGGATCCGCGGCGTCCAGGACCTGGGCCTGTTCCCGTCGCTGGGGCAACCCAACATCCGCATCACGCCCGATCGCGTGCAATGCGGCCGCTACGGCCTCAACGTCGGCGACGTCGAGGCGGTCGTGCAGGCGGCGATCGGCGGCCAGGCGCTCACGCAGGTTTACGAGGGCGAGAAGCGCTTCGACCTCACCGTGCGCTGGCTGCCGCAGTACCGCAACGACATCAAGGGCATCCGCAACATCACTGTCGCGACGCCCGACGGCGCGCAGGTGCCGATCGGCCAGATCGCTCAGATCGTCGAGGAGGATGGCCCGTCGCTGATCTATCGTGAGGACAACCGCCGCTACGCGCCGGTGAAGTTCTCCGTGCGTGGGCGCGACCTGGCGTCGACGATCGATGAGGCGCAGCGGCGCATCGCCGAGCAGGTCAAGCTGCCCTACGACACGCACCTCGAGTGGGCGGGCGAGATCAACCAGCTCAATGAGGCAACCGGCCGCCTGATGATCATCATCCCGATCACGCTGCTGGTCATCGCGATGCTGGTTTACTCGTCGGTCAAGAACTGGAAGGACATGATGATCGTGCTCGGCGGCATCCCGGTCGCCTGCAGCGGTGGCATCCTGGCGCTGCTGGCCACGCGCACGCACTTCTCGATCTCGGCGGCGATGGGGTTCATCTCGATCTTCGGCATCTCGGTGCAGGACGCGCTGATCGTGGTGACCTATGCGCAGCGGCTGTGGGACGACGGATGCGGACTGGAAGAGGGCGTGCGCCACGCCGCCGAACGCCGGCTGCGCCCGGTGCTGATGACGACCTTCGTCGCCATGCTGGGGCTGACGCCGGCTGCGCTATCGCACGGCATCGGCGCCGACACGCAGAAGCCTCTGGCGATCGTCGTCATCGGCGGCGCGCTGATCCTCGCGCTGCTGCCGCGCTTGCTGCAGCCGCCACTGCTCGTGCTCGCTCACCGCAACGAGAAACGGTGGCGCAACCGCACGCCCGAGCAACTGGCGCGCGACGTGGCGATCGCCGAGGGGCGCGATCCGACGGAGCAGACATGAAAAGCCGCGTGCTTTCTGCGCTCCTACTGTGCGCCAGCGTGGCAACGCCGCGAGCGTCCACCGCGGAGCCTTCCGATCCCCTCCTCCCGTCTGCGGGGGGAGGGTTAGGGAGAGGGGCAAACCTTGCGAGCGACGACGCCCGCGTCACCCTGCCCGCCCGGCTCACGCTCGACGACGCGCTCAAGATCCTGCGCGAACGCGGCCTGGATCTGCTGATCGCCGACGCCGCAATTGAATCCGCCGAGGGCGACGTCACCGCCGCGGGCGCGATCCAGAACCCGAACGTCAGCGGCGGCCTCTATCGGTCGTTCTTCAGCGGACACCTGTACGAATCGCACCTCGGTTGGTTCGTCGGCGTTGGGGACTCGAGCGCGATCGAGGACGTGCTCTCCGGCAAGCGCGGGCTGCGGCAGGAGGTGGCGCATCAGGCGCTGGCCGCCGCGCGGCTGTCGCGCTCCGACGCGCAGCGAACGCTGGAGTTGGCCGTCGCACAGCTCTATACCCAGGTCGCCGCCGCCGAGGCCGCGGTGACATTCTCGCGCGAGGTGCAGAAGTCGACCGTGAAGAGCGACGATCTGACCAAGGTGCGCTTCCATGCCGGCGCGATCTCCGAAGCCGAGGCCGGCAAGATCCACATCACCAAGCTCGAGGCCGACCAGGCCGTCGCGACCGCGCTGCAAGGCCTGGCGCAGGCCAAGGCGGCGCTGGCGTTCGTGCTCGGTGTGCGCGGCCCGGCGCCGCAGTTCGAGGTCGACCCGCTGCCGCCGTCGCGCGCGCCGCCCGCGCTCGCGACCGCCTCGCTCGACGAGCTTTTGAAGCGAGCGTTCGACAACCGCCCCGATCTCAAGCTCTCCACCGCCCAAATCAACCGCGCCCACGCGTCGCTCGCGCTCGCGCGCCGCCTGCGCTTTCCCGACATCGCGCTCAATCTGCAATACGAGCAGGAGGGCTCGGTGAGCGGCACGGCTTACGTCGATCAGAGCGGCAACCCGGTCGTGGCCGCCGGCATCACACCGCCGACGCTGCAACTGAGCTTGACCGCGACGCTGCCGCTCTTCTATCAACAGCAGGGCGAGATCCGCAAAGCCGAGGCCGACGTGCGAACGCAGTTGCTCGGGGCCGGCAAGGTCGGCGCGCAGATCCTCAGCGACGTCACCAGCTCGTACGCGGCATTTCAGGGCTCGCGCGAGCTGGTCACGCGCATGGAGACCGAGATGCTGGCGCAGGTCGCGCGCGTGCGCGACCTGGTCGAGATCCAGTACCAGAAGGGGGCGGCGTCGTTGCTCGACTACCTCGACGCCTACCGCACGTACATCGCAACCAACGTCGAATATATTCAGGATCTCGCGGCGTACTGGTCGGCAGAGCACGCGCTGGAGGGCGCCGTCGCGACGCGCTTCGAGTGAGGCAGTGTCGGCTCACCGGTGCGCGTAGTCGGTGAAGACGTAGTCCCTCGCCTTCACCTTCGTGTGGCACGCGAACCCGCACTTCGCATCGTGCTCTTGCGGCGGCTTGTCGGTCGTGTTGCCGGGTCTGAACGTGTCGGTTGCCGCGTCGTATTCGAACGCGCCCCATCCCCACCCGCCGCTGTCCGCGAACCGCTTGCTGTCCTTCACCATGAAGTCGGCGTTGTTCTGGACGCCCGGGACTCTCGCTGAGGGAGCGGTCTCCATATTTTTCGGGGTCCAGTGGATTTTCGTCATCTTGGAACCGTCGGGGAATGGCTTGCCGTTACCCGGAATCCCGGCCTGGTAGGCCTTGATCATCGTCGGGTTGGCCAGGATCGCGGCAAACTTGCCGTTGTCGTCGCTGAGCGAGACGAGCTGCCAGCTCTCGTAGCCTTTGAACTCGGAGAACGCGACCCCACCCGGAACCTTGACCGCGTACTTGTCCTTCGCCGAGTCGGCTCTGGCGCCGAGAACCGCAAGCGCCAACACAATGAACAGAGTTACACCGGAGAGAAAGTTCTTCATGGGTCCGGGAAAGTAATCGCAACGGTCGAGGTTAACAATCGGTGAATGACCTGATCAGCGTTGCAAGGCGTTCGCGTTTGTGGTTCGTTGCCTCCGCTTGCGGCCACTAGATAGGTTCGACCCCACGCGAAGGAGCGTAGCGATGAAGATGCGACGTCGTGCTCTCGGAATGGTGATGTCTCTGGCGGCGGCGGGTCTCGTCGCGGGATGCAGTAGCTCCTCCGGCAAGCCGATGGGCACCGGCGGCTCCGCGGCCGACGGTTCCGCCGCGGGCGGCGCCAGCGGCACCGGCGGCGCAGTCGACGGCGGCGGCACCGACGCGCCGAAGGACGCCCCCGGCGACACCGGAACGGACACGACGCCGCCGAAGCCGGTATGCGGTCCTTACGCAGACGGCGGGATGCCGAGCGACGCCGGCGTCGACGCTTCAAGCAATGCGAGCTTCTTCGTTACCAGTGACACGAGCAAGACCGGCGATCTCGGTGGCCTCGCTGGCGCAGACATGCGCTGCCAGCGATTGGCCGCCGCCGTGGGGCTGGGCAGCAAGGTCTGGCACGCCTACTTGAGCGCCGAGCGCGCCTCCGGAGATGGCGGCACCGGATCGGTCAACGCCAAGGACCGGATCGGCACCGGCCCCTGGTACAACGTTCGCGGGCAGCTGGTCGCGCAGGATCTGACGATGCTGCACATGCGCAAGGGTGACCCGACCATCTTCATCGACGAGCACGGTGTGATGATCAACGGCCAGTGGACGGGCGCACCGACGCCGCTCGAGCACGACGTCCTGACCGGAACGAACGCCGACGGCACCCTCGCAACCGGCAAGACCTGCTCCGACTGGACCTCCTCGGTGGGGCCGCCCGACGGTGGCGTGCCGGATGGTGGATCACCGGATGGCGGTTACTTCGTCGCGCGCGTCGGCCACACCGATGGCCTCGGCCCCAATTGCGCGGCGACGCCCGCGCCACCGAACGACGTCACGTCGTGGAACTCGGCGCACGACAACGGTGGTTGCAACGACACGGCACCGCGCGGGGGCGCTGGCCGGCTCTACTGCTTCGCTACCGGACCGTAAGCTAACTATCACGCCGCGGAACCGGTAATTCCGGACGGAGCTCGAAACCGCCCGGAATGTCCGCATCCTGTGCGGGTTTTTGAAAGTCGAATTCAAAATGACGGGAATCGTGTTTCTTTTGAACATACGAACGTGATCAGCGATGCACATTCCTGCAGTGAAGGGCGCGCGCCATGATTCCCGTGCTGCTCGGAGCGGGACTGATGATGGCGGCCGCCGGCCCGCTGTGGCCGGTTGAGCTCCAGGCGCTGAACGAGGTCATTCACCAGCAGTCGGCTCACCTGGCGAAGCCGCCTCTGCCGGTCAAGGAGTACGTCGCGGGACGCAAGACCCTGCGCGCCGATTTCAACGGAAACCACCGCGAGGATCTCGCCGTGCTGTTCACGCTCGAGCGCGGTGACCTGTGGATCCAGTACCTCACGGTGATCTCCAGCGCGGGCAAGGCGCTGGCGACCACCGAGGTCAGTCGCGTCGGCGTGCGCGCCGTCGATCTGGATCGTCCCGACGGTCCGGTGATCCAGCTGTCGATCAAGACTTATCGCCCCGAGGACCCGCGTTGCTGCCCGTCGGAGATCGGGCGCACCGCTTACCGCCTGAAGGGTGGCCGCCTGAGCGAGATCAAAGTTGCGGCCGTCGCGTCGAACGGACCGCCGACGCGGCACGCGCGCCGGCGCCATCGCTGACGAGCGTCTCGATCACGTCTCGGTGCTCTCGGTGCGCAGGCCGACGAGCCACCCACCCTTGAGGCGGCCGAGCACCCATGTCCGCACGCGCACGGCGCCGGGCGCGCGAGCGGTCACCCGGGTCAGGTTGGTCAGCGTCGCATTCATGACCGCGCCCAGCACGCTGAAACCTGTGGCCGCGACCGGGTCGCCATAGTCGGCGCCAGTGGCAGCTAGATCGACACCGGCCAGCTCCAGTTGAAAGTTGGTGCCGACGGCCAGCGGAGCGTGCAGGCTCTCGGCGGTCATTGGCTCGGAGTCGGCCATCTCGGCGGCGAACGGCGTGAAGTAGTCGGTCGATTCGTCCCAGGGATTGGGCAGCGTCTGCGCCAGCACGCTCAGCGCGTGGGCGAGGCGTTTCGGCAGCACGGAGCCGCTGCTGTTTCGGGGCGCTTTGGCGGCTTGATCAGCTCTGCTCATGGCGACGCACTCCTCCAGTTTGAGGGATAGAGGCATACGCCGGCCGATGGCCGTGTCAAGGACCCGAACAGCGCGCGGGCGTCAAAGGTCCGCAAACGTCGCACGACTGTTACCCCTCACCTCGGACAACTGGGCTACTCAATTCGACATGCAGGCGCGGGTTCCAGGCGGCATCGCCATCCTCGTGCTGTCCTGGATTGTGGGCGCAGCGCCGCCTGCCGCCGCGGCAACCACCAACTTCGACGTCACCAACAACGGGATGTCGTCGTTCTCAATCAATGGGGCCGCGAACCCGACGTTGACGTTGATCCGGGGCCAGAGCTACGTGTTCAATGTGACCGCGCTCGGTCATCCCTTCTGGATCACCACCGCGCGCGGTGCCGGCGACACCGACTCGAACGCTTTCTCGGACGGCGTCACCGGCAACGGCGCGTCGCCCGGTACCCTGACGTTCGTGGTTCCCCTGACCGCGCCGGCCACGCTCTTCTATCAATGCGCGTTCCACGATCCCATGGGTGGGACGTTGCTGATCGGTTCGCCCGCGCCGCCGGTTCCCGCAGTCAGCACTGGACTGATGGTGGCACTGGGCGCGCTGCTGGTGCTGGCGGGGGTGACCGCCTTGCGGCGGCGGCCTCACTAGACGCTCAGCCGTTGCGGCCCATCAACGCGTCGGGCAGCACGGTCGCAATGCGCGGACACACGCTCATCAGCACGACCGCCGCGATCATCAGGGCCAGCAGCGGCAGCACGCCGCGGATGATCTGCGACAGCGGGATGTCGGGGGCGATGTTGCGGATCACGAAGATGTTGAGGCCGACCGGGGGATGGATGAGACCCATCTCCATCACGATCGTCATGACCACGCCGAACCAGATCAGGTCGAAGCCAGCGGCCTTCAGCGGCACCAACACGATCGGCGCGGTCATCAGGATGATCGACACCGGCGGCAGGAAGAAGCCGAGCACGACCACCAGCAGCAGCGTCGCCGCCAGCAGCGCCCAGCGCGGCAGCGACAGCGCGACGATCCACTCGGCGGCCGACTGACTGATGTGCAGGTAGCTCATCACGTACGCGTAGAGCACCGACATGCCGATGATGAACATCAGCATCGTCGATTCCTTGAGCGTGCTGGCAAAGACCGGCGCCAGATCGCGCGGGCGCCACATGCGATAGACGATCAGGATCAGCACGAGAGCGAGCACCGCGCCCAGGCCCGCGGTCTCAGACGCGGTGGCGTAGCCGCCGTAGAGCGCGACCATCACGCCGAGCAGCAGCACCACGAACGGCAGCGCGCGCGGCACTGTGCGCAGCTTGTCGCCGAGGTCGAAGCGCTCATCGTCGAGATAGGGCGAGCGCGGGCCGCCCTGCTCGAAGATGCGGCGCGCGGCGCGTGCCTCGCGCCGGTAATTGAGCGCGGCGTAGCCGGCGAAGAGACTGACCAGCACCAACCCGGGCACGATGCCGGCGAGGAAGAGACGCCCCAGCGACACCTGCGCGGCGACAGCGTAAAGAATCATGGTGATCGACGGCGGCAGCAGGATCCCAAGCGTACCGCCCGCAGCGATCAGGCCAGCCGCGAAGCCGCCCGAGTAGCCGCGGCGGCGCATCTCGGGGATGCCGGCGCTGCCGACCGCCGAGCAGGTCGCCGGGCTCGAGCCCGCCATCGCCGCGAACATCGCGCAGGCGAGCACGTTGGCGATGCCGAGGCCGCCGGGCACGCGAGACAACCAGCGATGAATCGCCGCGTAGAGGTCGCTGGCCGCGCGCGACTTGCCGATCGCCGCGCCCTTGAGAATGAACAGCGGGATCGACAGCAGCGTGATCGAGCCCATCTCCTCGTAGACGTTCTGCGTGACGGTGTCGAGCGCCGACGACGGCATGAACAGCATCATGAACGCGATGGCGACCGCACCAAGCGCGAAGGCGACCGGCACGCCCAGAAGCATCACGAACAGCGTGGACGCCCCGTACAGGGACCCCACTGCCAGCGTGCTCATGAGTGAGTGTGCACCTCGGAAGGCGGCAATGGCGACGGCGCCGGCGACAAGCGCAGCAACTGGACGGCGATCTGCAGCGTCAGCAGCGTCATTCCGGCGGCCATGAGCGCGTACGGAATCCACATCGGCGGCGCGAACGTCGAGTTCGAGGTCTGGCCCTCGACCCACGCTTCGTGGAACAGCGTCCAGGACTTCCAGGCGAAAAATGCACAGAAGACTCCGCTGACCAGATCGGCGAAAAAGCGCCGTATCCGATTGAGCCGCGGCGGCAGCAGCGACGACAGCACATCGATCGCGACGTGGCCGCGCTGCTCCTGCACGTAGGCGCCCGACAGGAACGTCGCGCCCACCAGCAGCAGCACCGATGTCTCCTCCTGCCAGTCGGTCGGCGCGTGCAGGAAATAGCGCGCGACCACGCTGCCCGTGAGCAGCGCGGCGGCGACCAGCAGCGCCAGCATGCACGGCACGACGATCACACGATTGGCGGCGCGCATCGCGTGCTCGATTCGCACGATCGCGCGCAGCGGAGGTCGAGCGCCGGCGCGGCGTGATTTCCCGGCCGCGCGCGCGATCTCTCCGGCGGCCGCGACGCTCATTTGACCTGCTCGGCCAGCGCCAGGAAACGCGCGCAGCTGGCGTTCTTGCCGGCGAAGTCCTTCCAGGCGGTCTCGCGCGCCAGCGCCACCCAGCGCTGGAGGGCGGCGTCAGTCAGCTCGTGCACCTGCGCGCCCGCCTTGACGTACGCCGCGGCCACCGCGCGGTCGTCGGCGCGCGCGCCGTCGAGCGCGAACGCCTCCATGTCGGTGCCGACCTGCAGGACGATCTGCTGCTGGTCCTTGGGCAGCTGGTCGAAGATGATCTTCGACATCAGCATCGGCTCGAGCATGAACCAGTACGAGTGCCCCTGCTTGTTGATCGTGAGGTGCTTCGACACCTCGGCGAGCCGGAACGAGAGCAAGCTGGTGGCAGACGTCGTGACCACGTCGGCGGCGCCGGTCTGCAGCGCCGCGTAGGTCTCGTTGGAGGGAAACGACAAGGTTGCGCCGCCCGCCGCCTTGATGACCAGATCCATCTCGCGGCTGCCGCCGCGCACCTTGAGACCCTTGACGTCGTCGGGCAGGATCACCGGCTTGACCCGGCTGACCGCGCCGCCCGCCTGCCAGATCCACGACACCAGCACCACGCCCTTGTCGGCGAGCAATTGCGTGAGCGCGCGCCCGATCTCGGCCTTTTTCCACGCGTAGCCCTGCTCGTACGACGTCACCAGACCGGGGATCAGCGAGATGTTGAGCTCGGGCACCTCGCCGCCCGCGTACGAGAGGGGCAACACCGTCATGTCGAGCGCGCCCTTGCGCACGGCGCCGAACTGCGCGTTCACCTTCATCAGGGACGACCCGGGATAGATCGTTACTTTCAGTTTGCCGCCGGTGCGCTTCTCGACCTCGGCGGCGAAGCGACGCGCGAGCCGATCGCGGAAGTCACCGTCGGTACCCGAGCTGGCCGGGAACTGGTGCGAGATCTTGAGACCGCCCGCCTCGAGGGCGCGCGCGCGGCGCGCGAGCCAGAGGCTGGATGCAGCGAGCGCACCGCTCTGAAGTAAAACGCGCCGGGACGCTCCGTACTTCGCGCTCGTGCTCATCGACCCGGCCCTCCAGTATGATGAAACCTCGCGAATCTCGCACAGCGGTGGAGAGGCGGCAAGCGCGGCCGATCATGTCGGGCGGCGAAGAGCCTCAAAAATACCCCACGAGCTCGGTCGACGCCTCGGCGTAAGTGTTCGCGGTGTCGACCGATAGGCGCAGCGCCAGACCGTGACCAATCGCGAACGACTGCGCGACGCGCGTGCGGAAACCGGGGTGGGTCTCACCGAGGAAGTAGTAGATGTAGCGCGCGCCGAGCTGGAAGTGCCAGAGCGGGTTCGCCTCGCCGACGAGGCCGGCTTCACCGCCCGCACCGATGCGGAAGTCGTGCCCGGCGGCGAACGCCGGACCGGCGCCCGCGTCGGTCTCGGTGAAGCCGAATCCCAGCAGGCGATTGGCGGGGCCGAAGCGCAGCGCGAAGCCGCCGCCCACGTTGGCGCCGGCGTAGAGGCAACGCCAGCCGGCGCGATCGGAGTCGGGCCGCTCGCAACCAAGCTCGCGCGCGTTGTCGGCGCCCACCCACACTTTCCACGACATGCTGTGCACCCAGCGATCCAGTGGCGTTGCCGAGACGATGTTGAGCAGGTCGAGACGATCCAGGCGCGGCCGCCGCGTTTCGTTGTCGAAGCGGCCGCGCACGCTCCCCATCTCCAGTAACGCGTTCTCGGGATACCCGCCCGACGGATCGAGGAAATCGTGAATCGCGCCGCGAATCGCCAGCGTCTCGAAGGATCCGCTGGCATTGGACAGGCCGCCGCCCACTGACAAGCGAAGCGTGCCGTGACCGTCCTGGGGCGGGTCGACCGAGGAATGGACCGCAACGTCCTGGGGCGGCACGCCCAGGCGCCCGCGCGCCAACAACATCCTGCGCTCGCGTTTCTTGAACGCATCGCTCGGCTCCGCCGACTTGAACCCTTCGCGGTAGCGAAGGTAGTCATAGGCGGCGTCGATGACCTGCGCCTGGCGCGGCGCCAGCACGCCGGTGAGGTCTGGCGCAGCGCTATCGGGCAGCGACTTGGCCCACTGCTCGGCGGCCCGCACCTCGCGCTGGTCGAGATGCGCGCGCCGCTCGGTCATCGTGCTCACCAGCGATGGGCGCGGAGAGACGCGCCGGACCAGACCCGGCTGATCCATGACGGCACGGACAGTGTCGGCGGGCACCACCCGGCCACTGAAACTGTCGATCAGATGTAACGTCGGATCGGCGGCCTCCAGCAACGTGAGCAGCTGGTACGAGCAGTTCTCGTCGATGAAGAAGTAGTCGAAGTAGGTCGAGCGCGTCTCCCAAGCGTGCAGCACCAGGCGCTCGATCTGGTCGCGCGTCAACGCGAGCTCGTACTCCCACAGGTCACGGCTCTCCATGTTGGAGTACTCCTGGACCTTGACGTAATAGGGCACGACGTAGAAGTGGCCCTGAAAACCGCCGGTCAGGCCCGCGATCGCATAAACCATCCCGTTGGTGGTATCAGCGTCGGCGGCGAAATTGACCGCGTAATCGAGCAACGGATTGCCTTCGCCAGTCGAGCGCTGGAGCCGCAGAAACGTGTGACCGTACATCGAGGCAGGGCTGTTCAGGTAGGCGGTCGCGTAGATCAGCGTGGCCGCCTCGGCGGAGATACCGGTGCGCCAAGCGTCGAGCAGCGGGCATGGCTGATCCACGAACGCTGCGGCGCCAAGCTGCTGTTTGATCCAGGCGTAGCGCGCCGGAAACAGGCATTGCGGATGCATCGTCTCCGGGTTGGTCGGATCGCGCACCGAGGGGCGCAGCAACGCCGCGATCGTCGCCTCGAGCTCGGCGTCGCGATCGGTCTTGCCCGCTTTGCCCGCGAAGAAGAAGCCGAGGCCGTCGGCCTGGCTCTTCCACCCGCCAAACATCGTCGTCCGGTAATGCAGCATCACCTGCCAGTCGCGGCTCTGCGCGAGCTGCTTTTCGCGCGCGTCGTGAATCAGCCCGGTCAGGACGGGAGACGTCGAAGCGGGCTCGGCGGCGCGCGCGGGCGCCGCGGCCAGCGCGAACGCGGCGACGGCCAAAAACAAACAGCCCCGGCGATCCACGCGGGATGGCCGGGGCGTCTTGATTCTGCGGGAACGAATGTTAGCGAGCCGAAGCGACCTTCATCGGCTTGCCTTCGGCGCGCGCGATGGCGCGCTCGTCGGTGCAGGCGTTGACCAGGTGGGCATCGGCCTTGATCTGCGCCTTAACGCCGACGACCAGGTCGATCGGGCCGCTCTTCTCCGACGGGAGGATCGACTCCAGCTTGTCCTGGGTCATCTTGAACAGCGCCGGCTTGGCCGCGTCGTCGCAGCCGAGCAACGTCGCGAACGAGCTCAGGTACTCGCCGCCACCCGAGGCCATGTTGCGCTTCAGATCCTGAAAGTTGACCTCTGCGAAGGCCGCCTGCTCGCGCTCCGCCTTCACCACGCCGCCCGCGGTGCAGTTCGAGGTGCCCGAGGTGATGCCGAAGGTCTGGCTGGCGAACGTCCCGTTCGTGGTTGCGGCCAGGATCTGCATCAGCGTGGTGTTGTCGTTTCCGAAGAGAAGCGATCCGAGGCCACAGCCGGCCATCCCGTACCCGCCCTGCTGCGCACGCGCTGCCGAAGCCGTGAAGAGCACCCCAACCATCGCGAACAAGAGTGTCAGTTTCCTCATTCGAATCTCTCCTCGGAAAAACTTCGCCTATCGCGTGGAGAGAACGCCCACCCGAGCGTCCCCGGTTCACGCGCGAATGCAGCGTACAGTATTCGAGTCGGAATTCCGCCGCAAGCAGCGGGATGCAACAACTTGAAGAGAGCGGTGTAGGCAGATACCTTTACGCGGCCTCTGCGTCGTCGTCTGCGGTCACTGCAGCGGCTTCGCCGCCATGTCTCGCGAAATCGACACCGACGCGCCGGTGAGCGCGTCGGGCGTCACCGCGATGTCCAGCTCCTCGCCGGTCAGCGACCCGTGGCAGCCGCCGCAGATGCCGTTGAAGACCGCGCGGGGGGGGCCAGGCGTGACGTATTCGCCGGGGCCCAGTTGATGCTCCTCTTGCATCGTGAACAACGTCTTGGCGTTCCCGTCGATCAGCTCGAGAATGAGCGGCGTGCCCGAGGGGATCGTCACCTTCAGCGAGTGATCGGACTCGAGGCGGGCAACGCCCAGCATCTTGCGATCACTGAACACCATCTGGCTGCCCGTCAGCGGCGGCGTCATCGACGTGGGGGGATTCTCCTGGTACACGCGCAGCGAGGCCGTGCCGTCGAACGCCTTGACGTCGCGCCCGTGGCGCAGGTTCGCGCCCAGCAACGTCGCCAGCACCGGCAGGTCGGGGAAGTGCATCACGCCGGGGTCCGTCGGCGCACCGCCCGCCGGGTCGCCGTGGCCGCCGAACACCAGCTGCGGCAGGTTCGTGAACAGCTCGCGCTCTGCGCGCTTGTAGCCCAGCGCCGCCTCGACGTACGACAGCGACGGATCGCTGGCCAGCGCGCGGCGCGTGCCGTCGGCGGCGACCGCAACCAGGTCGTACTTGGGGATCTGCGTGGTTGGGTCAGTGACGTTGGCGGCGTACGACGCCAGGATCTCTCCGTTGGGCAGCGAGAACGGCGACCGATAGACGCCGACGGTGCCGGCGCGCCCGGTCGCCTTCGGATCGACGATCACCAGCGCGCGCAAGAACGTGACCTCGGTGCGGTCGGCCTGGAACGGGCCGATCGATCGATTGAACGTCGCCAGCGCGCCGCCCGCGCCCTTCGCCGGCGGGTCGGAGAGGATGATCAGGAAGTTGCGGTCGAGCCCCTCGCGGATCTCGGTCGCCTGCTGGTAGTCGACGGACGGGTGCAGGTCGGTGGTGAAGGTGTCGGTCGACTGTGCGCGCTGCGCGAGCAACGGGTGATAGTCGGTGCGGTCCCAGTTCATGCGGCGGCCCGACAGTTGATAGAAATCGGGCGTTGCCTTCTCGGCGGTGAAGCTGAGGCGCCCGTCCTGCATGAACGCCGGCGCGATCTCGGAGTTCAGGAGCCAGGTCATCTGCTCGGGAGTCGTGAAATCGCCGCCGGGAGCGACTCGGAACAGATCCGAGTTGGGCAGAAGGTTCTTGAGCGTGATCGACCCCGAACGCGTCGACGCGAACACAATGGTGCCGTCAGGCGCGAACACCGGATCGAAGTTGTGCACACGCACCAGCTTTGATGTGCTGCCTCCGTCCGAGGTCAGCTTGCGGCAGGTGCCGGTGCCGCCGCCATCGATCGCGTACAGGTTCAGGCCGTCCGACGCGCCCGCGCGCGCCGCGAAGATGAGCTGGGTGCTGTCGTAGCTCCATTCGGGGCCGCGCACGTCGACGTCTCCGGTCAAACCGGCAGCGGCGCAGCCGCCGAGCGCTGAGCGCACGTTGCCGACCGACGCCACCAGGCCGTCGGCGCCCATGACCGCGTCGGCGAGCTTGAGATCCGCGCCGCCCTCGTAGGTGTCGAACTGCAGCAAATTGTCGCCATTGGGCGGGCGCGACACGAACGCCAGCGGGATCACATCGCCGCTCGCCATCGGAGAGACGTCGGCCGCGTGGTCCTGGCGCTCGATGCGATGCCACTCTTTGAACGCGCAGAAGTCGGTCGCGGTCGTCGGGTCGAAGACGGCGGCGCAAGGCGCGTCCGAATCGGCGACGTTCGACCCGGCAGCGAAGCCGTCGAGCACCGGGCCCGCACGGTGGGTCATGCCGCCCGAGCTCGCAAAGATGGTCTTCTTGATGGCGCGTGACTGCTTGACGTCGACCGTGTCGAGCGCGATGAACTCCTTCAGCGCCGTCTCGTAGTTGCGCGCGAGGGCGAACGGCGAAAAGAAGCCCTGCGCGCCCGAGCGCAGGCGGAAGTCGTTGAAGCCGTCGGGGCTGTGGCACCCCTCGAGGGCGCACCCGCGCTGCAGGAGCTTGGGCATCACGTTGGCCTCGAAGAACTGCTGGCCCGCGCTCCTGGTCAGCGTGTAAGGCGGGTTTGCCTGCACCTGCTGGGCCCAGGTCTTCCACGATTTCCAGCCGTCGTCGTCGCGCGAGCTGAAGAAGACGCCGCCGGTATGGCTCACGCCGCCGGCCGCGGGCGCAAGCGGGCGCAGCAGGATCTCGCTCTGCTCGACGGCGATCCCCATCGCGGCGACGAAGCTGGCGGCGCGGCTGAAGTTGTACTGCTTCTGCGCATCGTCGTCCCCGCAGGTCATGTAGAAGTCGGACTGCGGCGAGCTGTGGCAGGTGCCGAACGCGCAGGACGCCCGGATCTTGTCCTGCACGCCGCCCGGCGCGATGAAGGATTGATACGCCGGGTTGTTGGGGTCGATCGGCGGTTGATTGAGCGGAATGGCGGTGTTGCACACGCCCTTGCCCATGTTTGCGACCAGCGGCGGCGCCAGCCCGTCGCGGTTGGCGCCGTTGTCCAACCAGCGCTTGAGCTCGTAATACGCGTCGGAGGTCGGAGCGATCGGATTGCCGCCGGTGTGTTTGATCTCGCTGTCGTAGAGGACCTGTTGATAGGGGATCTGCACGCTGCCCAGCGTCAGCGATTTCAGCAGCAGCAGCGGCTGCGGATAGCTGCCGTAGGTGCGCAGGACGTCGCGCCTCTTTTGCACCGAATCGAAAGACGAGAGATCCAGGTTGCCGAGCGCGATGCCAGACGCCGGATCGATGCGGTGACAGGGCGAGGTGTTGCCGACGCAGAAGTTGTTGAGGATCGGCTGGATGTGC
>Ga0265342_10000793_pt1 | contig 31894 bp, 26 predicted proteins | sample 4CB327metaG_FD_203125 | JGI IMG/M metagenome (GOLD analysis project Ga0265342, IMG submission 203125) | Rhizosphere microbial communities from Carex aquatilis grown in University of Washington, Seatle, WA, United States - 4-CB3-27 metaG | ecosystem: Host-associated > Plants > Roots >... | reverse complement strand
TATCGAGGGCAATGCGGAGGTGCTGGCCTGGCTGCGCGGCGAACGCACGGTGAAGCTGGCGGTCGAGAAGCGCGATCGCAACGTCGTGCTTATCGACTTCGAGCACCCCGAGCGTAACCTTTACCATGTCACCTGCGAGTGGAGCTTCACCAACGGGCAGCACACGCATCGCGCGGACGTGATGTTCCTGATCAACGGCGTCCCGGTGGCCCTGGTCGAGACCAAGGCGCAGGGCAAGAAAGGCGCGCTCGACCAGGGCCTCAAGCAGGTGGGCATCTACCACCGCGAGACGCCCGAGATGCTGGCGGCGCCGCAGATCTTCGACGTCAACGAGCTGCTCGATTTCTGGTATGGCGCCACCTGGAACCTGGACCGCAAGTCCATCTTCAACTGGCGCGATGAAGAGCCGGGCAACTTCGAACACAAGGTGAAGCGCTTTTTCGATCGCGGCCGGTTTCTCGAAGTGCTGCGCGAGCACATTCTATTTTTCAAGAAGGACGATGAACTACGGAAGATCGTCCTGCGCCAGCACCAAACCCGCGCGGTCGATCGCGTGGTCCAGCGCGCCTTCGACAGCGGCAAGCAGCGCGGCCTGGTTTGGCACACCCAGGGCTCGGGCAAGACCTTCACCATGATCAAGGCGGCCGAGCGCATTTTGCGCGAGGGCACCGGCCGCGGCGACAAGCCCACCGTGGTCATGCTGGTGGACCGCAATGAGCTGGAGACTCAGCTCTTCGACAACCTGGCGGCCTACGGGCTCTCGGCGGTGCAAGCCACCAGCAAGATGCGGCTGCGCGATCTTTTGCGCGCCGACACGCGCGGGTTGATCGTGTCCATGATCCACAAGTTCGACAAGGCCGATGCGGATCTGTGCACGCGCGGCAACGTGGTAGTGCTGGTGGACGAGGCGCATCGGACTACTGGCGGCACGCTGGGCAACTATCTAGTGGCCGCCCTGCCCAAGGCGACCTTCATCGGCTTCTCGGGCACGCCCATCGACCGGACTGCGCACGGCGAGGGCACATTCAAGATCTTCGGCAAGGACGACGCGCCCAAGGGCTACCTCGACAAGTACTCCATGCGCGAGTCCATCGACGACGGCACGACCTTGCCCTTGCGCTACACCCTGGCGCCGAACGATATCCGGGTGCCGCGCGAGCAACTGGAAAAGGAGTTCCTCGGTCTGGCCGAGACCGAAGGTCTGGCGGACATCGAGGACTTGAACCGCATTCTCGACCGGGCCGTCAACCTCAAGAACTTCCTCAAGGCCAAGGACCGCGTGGACAAGGTCGCCCGCTTCGTGGCCGAGCATTTCAAGAGCAACGTCGATCCCCTCGGTTTCAAGGCATTTCTGGTCGGGGTCGATCGCGAGGCCTGCGCGCTCTATAAGCGGGCGCTCGATCGCTATCTACCCGCCGAGTGGTCCGAGGTGGTCTACACCAAGGCCCAAAACGACGAGCCGCCCATCAGCGATTTCCATCATTCGGACGACGACGAGAAGAAGATTCGCAAGGTCTTCGCCAAGCCGGGCCTGCTACCCAAGATCCTGATCGTCACCGAGAAGCTCTTGACTGGGTACGACGCGCCCATTCTCTACTGCATGTACCTGGACAAGCCCATGCGCGACCACACCCTGCTCCAGGCTATCGCGCGCGTGAACCGGCCCTACGCGACGGAAGAAGGCAAGCGCAAGCCGGTGGGATTCGTCGTCGATTTCGTCGGCATCTTCCAGAAGCTGGAAAAGGCCCTGTCCTTCGACTCGGACGAGGTCGAGTCGGTTATCGAGCACATCGATGTTCTGAAGGACAAGTTCGGCGAGCTGATGGCCAAGGACGCGAAGCCTTGTCTGGCCCTGTGCCGGGGCCATCTCGACGACAAAGGTATGGAGAGGATCCTGGACGCCTTCGCCGAGCGGGAGCCGCGCGAGAAGTTCTTCGACTTCTTTAAGGAGTTGCAGGAACTGTACGAGATCATCTCGCCAGATGTTTTCCTGCGGCCTTTCATCAAGGACTATGAACGCCTGGCCGAAATGTGCGACAGGGTCGCGAACTCGTTTGGCCGGCGGTTAGTGGGCTACCAGCAGCTCGCCGAGAAGACGGGCCAACTGGTGCGGGAGCACGTGACGAGCTGGGGCCTTACCGAGACATTGCCGCTGACCACCATCGACGAGACAGTGCTGGATGCGCTGAAGGAGAAGGGTGCCGGGAAGCCGGGCAAGATCATGAACCTGGCCAAGAGCATCGGCGAATCGTTGCGGGCCAACCAGGAGGAATTGCCGTACCTAATTCCCATTGGCGATCGCGTGGATGCGGTGCTGGAGCGCTACGACGACCGGCAAATCAGTACGCAGGAGGCATTGGGTGAGCTGGAGAAGGTCGTACGCGAACTGTCCGAGGCTCGCCGTCAGCAGACTGAGTCCGGATTCGACAGCGGGACGTTCACCATCTACCGTGAACTCCAACGCGAACAAGTTGCTTCGGCAGGAGAGTTGGCTGGCGATCTCGACGCCGCCTTTCGTCGAAACGCGAACTTTCGCGAAAGCGATGCCGCCATGCGGGTGCTCAAGGCGGACATGTACAAGGTGCTCCTCAAGACCGTGGGCAAAGAGCGAATGGTCGACGTAGCTGATCGGTTGCTGAGACTATGGAAGCCGTCTCTGAAGTAGCCGAGTTCAAGAATGAGGTGCTTCGCTGGAGCAAGAGATTGCGTGTTCAGCCAAGGAGGATCGAGGTCCGGCGGATGGCCCGGAAATGGGCATCTTGTTCGCCCTCCGGTCGTATCTGCTTCAGCAGGGACCTGATCTCGGCTGAACTGGATTTTCGCATTTACGTGATCGTCCATGAACTTCTGCACCTGCGGTATCCCAACCACGGCAGGGTATTTCGCAGGTTACTGTCAGCGTTTAGTGGCGTCTTTGCCCGCTAAAGCACCTGGTACTGCAAACCCAAAGCGACGGATGGCTTCACGTCCTGCTCGCCGTCGAGATTCTTGTAGAAGGGGATCTGTCCGCGCGCGAATATCCAGAAGGCGCCGACGGCGTTGAAGTACACGCCGGGAGCCGCCGAGAGAAGGGTGCCGCCGGTGTTACCCTGTGTGCTGCTCGACGTGTCGCCAGCGTCGGTGGTTTTGTCGACGCGGGCGAAGCGGCCATCAATGCCAAGATCTACGGCTACCGTGGTAATGGGCCGGTATTGTCCGTGGACGCTCCATAGGGCGGCATCGCCGAACTTGTATTTGCTGCCATCGAAATACGAGCCGGTGGTTCGCATGCGGTAAGAGAAATCGGCGAAGCCCAGCCAATTGACCTGTTCGAAGCGATAGTGAAGCCCGAGGAACGGTCCCCACGCGCCGGTGCCGAGCTGGCCATGAGGATCGACGGGACCGGTGGTGATGGCGCCAGTTATTGGGTCCGTTGCGGTGGTCTTGGCATCGTTGGCCCCCGTGGGCATCATCATTCCACCCGCAAGCGCGATTTCTTGTAAGCGTCCTATGCCCATGTTGACAGAGCGCCAAAGCGCATAGCGCGCGCCCAGTTCGGCATCTCCAAGCCCAGTCAGATGGGAGTCGGCAAGGTCCGTGCCGCCGCCCACGGTATGGATGGTCTTGTCCAGGACCGGTAGCGTGGCGATGATCGAGAGCCGGCTTATGGGCCGGTAGACGGCATTAAGACGGTAAGACCATTGCGTGAGCTGATCCGTGTAGCCCGGCGAGTTGTCGGTGCCCGCATCGACGCGCAAGTATTCCGTATCGACTTGTAGCCGCAATATTCCGGTGATGGCCGCTGGATCGCTGGCCGCAAGCAGTGGATCTCCGCACCCACAAATGGAGCAGGCGTTGGCCATGGGACTCAGCGTAAAGCATGCAGCCACGGCCACAAGTACGGCAACCAGCCAACGCAAGCTACCCACGATGAGGGCTCTATCCGTCATGGTCCTTGGATGAGCAATCCAGACATTAGTTTCGGCCCCCACTTCATGCTCGTTCCCTCGACAACAGGAGCGCGGTAGTCTGGCCGCGATGAAAGACGCTTTGGTTCGATTCGGTGTTGCACTTGAAGGCTCGCTGTTGCGCGATCTGGACGCTGTAGTCCGCGAGCGCGGGGGCACGCGCTCGGAGCTTTTTCGCGATCTGGCCCGTGCCGAGGTGGGGCGGGCCAAGGTGCCCAAAGCCGTGGACGCCATCGCCACCTTGACCCTTGTCTACGACCACCACGTGCGCGACCTCAGCGAACGGCTGACCGACCTTCAGCACGAATTGGGCGAGCAGGTGCGCGCGACGCTGCACGTTCACATCACCCACGATCTGTGCCTGGAGGTCATCGTGATTCGCGGGCGCTCCGACCGTCTGCAAAACATCGCCGACCGCCTGCTCGCCCTGCGTGGAGTGAAACAGGGTGGAATCGAGATCGTCGCCGGCATTGGCGATCTAGGCCACGATCACAGCCACCTCAGCGAAGGCGAAATTGAACCGTCCAGCGCATTCGCACCCGCACCGGGTGGCCGTCGCGCAAAGCCGGCGAAAACCGATAGGTCCGGATCGCCTGCACGGCGGCCTCGTCAAGGCCATAGCCATCGCGGCTGAGGTTGCGCGCCTCCACCACGCGTCCTTCGCCGTTGACCAGGATTTGCACCTGCACGTCGGTCTCGATCTCGGCGCGCCTGGCCTCGGGCGGGTAGGCCACTGGGTTGCTTGAAATCAGGCGCGCGGGCACGCTGACCTTCTTCTCATCCAGCACTTCCAGCACTTCATCCGGACCGGCGGTGCCTTCGCCCGATCCGGTCGTTGCGCGAAGATCTCCCGTAGCCGGCCCTGGCGAAGGGGCCAGCGTTGCCAAAGTTCCGGCCGGCAGCGAGAAGCGGGCAGGCGGGTTGGGATCCGCAAGCGACGACGGCGGCGCGGTTTCGGCGGGAGCAGCACTCGGGGGACGGTCATGCTGTCGCCGAGGCATGTGATCGACTGCTCCACGCCTGCTATTGTGGCTCGGGTTGGGCGGTTGCTGGTTGGCCGGTAGTGTTGGCGGTTCGGCTCTAGGCACCTCGGTGGGATCGGTCAGGTCGGCGCGCGCCAGATCGACCTCGATTTCAACTTCGTGTCCCTCTCCGCGCAGCGCGATCGGCAACACCACGCTCGCGGTCACCGCCGCCAACGCGTGTGCGGCAATGGATGCCAGCACAGCGAATCCTCCAGCAGAAACGGGGCGCGCAATCTGCCGAACAGGATGCGGTGAGTCCGGAAGTGGTGATGGCAAGCTTCAGGAACTGTAGCACGAATATTCCTGAACGTGCTATGGATGAGGGCGACACGGCCCTGCGAATTCGTATCACCAGCGAACCATGCAACTTTCATTGCCAACCCCGCATCCAATTAAATTGGTTCTGGCCGCTCTTTGGGTGATCGGGCCCCTTTTCGAGCAGCAAACGTGGGCCCAAACGGATGCGGGCGCTCCGGATTCACTTGAAGCGCCGCCCGCGCTTGCGCCGCCCTCGCTCAAGACCCATCGCGAGGCAACCTACCCGGAGCAGGCGCTGGCCGAGCGTCGGGAGGGCAACGTCGGACTGGAGCTCGACCTCGATTCCTCCGGGCAGGTGGTCGACGTGCGAGTAGTTGCGCCCGCGGGGCATGGATTCGACGAAGCGGCGGCGGAAGCTGCCCGCGCCTTCACCTTCGAGCCGGCCCGGCGGCGCGGCGTGCCCGCGGCGTCGACGGTCGAGTTCACGTATGAATTTCACTTGCCCGTGCCGTCGCAGGCTCAACCCAAAGTTGAAAACAGCGCGCCCGTGCCGCCACCTCCGGCGCCCGAAGTGAGCCAGGAGGAATCGAATCAGTCCACCTTGGTGCTCGGTTCGCGGCCCATCAGCGCGGCCTCGGCGTTCTCGGTGCAGGATCGCGACTTCGCTCTGCGGCCCATCGGCAGCGTGCAGGACATCCTGCGCGTGACGCCAGGCCTGGTCATGGTTCAGCACTCGGGCGGTGGCAAGGCCAATCAGTATTTCATGCGCGGGTTCGACGCCGACCATGGAAGCGACCTGGCGCTCTCAATCGACGGCATTCCCATCAATTTTGTCTCGCACGCGCACGGGCAGGGCTACGCCGACACCAACTTCATCATTCCCGAGGTGGTCGAGCGCGTAGAGATCACCAAAGGTCCTTACTTCGCCAATCAAGGCGACTTCGCCACGGCGGGCGCGGTCAACATGGTTTCACGCGACGAATTCGAGCACAGTTCGGCCGGAGCCGGATTCGTGGATTCGCCCGGACGCGGTTCTGCCGGTTATCGCGGCTTGGTCATCGCCAGTCCCAAGATCGAGACGATGCCGGTCAAGGCGACCTTTGCCGCCGAGGTGGGCCGCACGAACGGGCCGTTCGACAACCCCGACCACTGGGATCGCTACAAGCTGTTCAACAAACTGACCTACAGCGCGGGCCCGGCCGCAAGCCTTAGCATCGGCGAGATGAGCTACGCCGGCAACTGGAACGGCTCGGGACAAATCCCATCGCGCGCGGTCGATCAAGGCATCATCTCTCGCTACGGTTCGATGGATCCGTCCGAGGGTGGCAACACGGCTCGCCACCAAGTGTTCATGACCTACCGGCTGCGCCCGACCGAAAGCAGCGAACTGCGCGCTCTTGCTTACGCCGGCACCTACCGCTTCAACCTCTATTCGGACTTCACTCTCTCGTTGAACGATCCGGTCAACGGAGACGAAATCGAGCAGGTCGACCGGCGCACCTTCTACGGCGGCAAGTTGAGCTATCGGGTCGTTCGCCGGATCGGCCGCGTGTGCTTCGACACGACCATCGGCGGCGAAGTCCGCAGCGACGACATCCACGGGGAGCTGTGGCACACCCGCCAGCGCCAGCAGCTGGCTGCGCTTCGTAGTGCTGATGTGCACGAGAGCCTCCTCGCGAGCTACGTCAATGAAGAGATCTCTCCTGCGCGTTGGTTGCGCATCGATCTCGGCGGGCGAGCCGATCTGCTTTCGTTCGCGGTCGACAACCGCCTGACCAGTTCGGACTCGGATGCTCCCGCGAGTGGCGTGGGCGCGGCCCACCAGCTCAGCCCGAAAGCCAGCCTCGTCGTAACACCGGTCGACACCGCAAAGGCAAATCTCGATGTGTACGTGAACTACGGCCACGGCTATCACTCGAACGATGTGCGCGGGGCCTTTTCCCCGGTACCCGTGTCCCCATTCAGCCGCGCGGTTGGCGAGGAAATTGGTTCGCGTGCGCGCCTGTTCGGCCGCTGGGATCTGGCACTGGCGCTTTGGCAGCTCGATCTGGCCAGCGAAACGGTGTGGAACGGCGATGAGGGCACGACCGCGCCGAGCGGCGCGACCAATCGGAAAGGCATCGAAATCGAAACGCGCTACGAGTTCACGCCCTGGCTGGCGGCCGACCTCGATCTGTCGTTCACGAAGTCCCAATTCAGCAAGGACCAATCAAACGGCGGCGGGCTGGCGCTGGCGCCCAAACAGACCTGGGCCGGTGGTCTGTCGGCGCGCCATGAGTTCGGGCCAGGCATGGCGCGTGCCGGGCTACGCTTTTACGGTATCGGCGATCGACCAGCGACCAACGATGGCGCACTGGTAGCGCCAGGCTTTACCCAGGTCGATTTGCACCTTGGCTATCGGCATCGCTGGTTCGATCTCGCGCTCGACCTCGAGAACCTGCTTAACGGTCAGTTCCGTTCGGCGCAATTCGCCACTGTCAGCCGCCTGCCGAACGAACCGGCCATCGGCGCGGCGGTGCCTGCCGGATTCTCGTGTGGCAAGAGCGGCCGGCTCGCTCCAGCGGTGGCCGGCGGCTTTGGCGGTTGCGAAGACGTGGACTACACCCCCGCTTACCCCTTGACCGTGCGCTTGATGGCGACGTTGTTTCTCGACTGATGGGGTTGGCCACTCGCGATGCACATTCCTGACGGATTTCTCGACGGAAAAACAGCGGCCACGGCCGCCGCGCTTTCCGCCGTTGGCGTCGGCCTGGCCTTGCGCCAGGTCCGCCGCGAGCTGCCGCCCCAGCGCATGCCGCTCTTGGGATTGGCCGCGGCGTTCTTGTTCGCCGCGCAGATGGTGAATTTTCCCGTGGCCGGCGGAACCTCGGGTCACGTCGTGGGCGGCGTATTGGTAGCGGCCCTGCTCGGGCCAAGCGCGGCGGTCGTCGTGCTCACGGCCGTGCTCATCGTCCAGTGCTTTCTCTTTGCCGACGGCGGCGTTTCGGCCCTCGGCGCGAACCTCTTCAACATGGGGATTCTGGGTGCGGGCGGCGGGTATCTCGTCTATCGCCTGGTTTCGAGTAGGCTACGGGGACTGCGCGGGCAAGTGACGGGGGTGGCGTTTGGCGGTTGGGCTTCCACCGTTCTCGCGGCCATCGGCTGCGCCGGTGAGCTCGCCTGGTCGCACACGATCTCGTGGTCGGCGGGTTTTCCCGTGATGGCCGGCGTACACATGGTCATCGGCATTGGCGAGGGTCTCATCGGCGCGTTGGCCTTTTTGGCCATCGTGCGCACGCGGCCCGAGATTGTGGCCGAACGAACGCCAGCCTCGGGCGGAATCGTTCCCGGCGGAGTTCTGCGCTATGGTTTGCTGGCAGTCCTGGGCTTGACCGTGTTCGTGGCGCCTTTCGCCTGTCCCTGGCCTGACGGGCTCGAAAGTGTCGCGGTGAAATTGGGGTTTGATCGGCAGGCCACGCAGATCATCGACCACGCTCTTGCCCCGAACTATCGCTTGCCGGGCGTCCATTCGGCGGCTGGTGCGACTGCGCTCGCTGGCGCGTTTGGCACACTCGTGGTATTTGGCTTGGCTCTCCTGCTTGGGCGCATACTGGTGCGCAAGCCCGTGCGGGAATCGACCAAGGAGTCGACGAAGGATCCGCCATGCTGAAAGACTGGCTTGGGCATCATCACGGCTTTCACAACAGTCCCGTGCACCGGTTGCCCGCGGCGGCCAAGTTGTGGGCAGCTCTTGCGATGATCGTGGGCACCGTTCTTGTGCCTTGGGAATGGCACCCCTGGTTCGTCGCGATGGTTGTGCTGTTGTCGCTAGCGACTTTGCTCAGCCGAATTGGGCCCTGGTTTCTCTTTCGGCGGCTCCTGTTACTTTCGCCCTTCGTTCTTGGCGTGGTCATGGTCAATGCCCTGCAACCCTCTGTTCAGAAGAGTTGGTTGGCGTTGGCAGCGAGAAGCGGGATCTGTCTCTTCACCGTGGTGCTGCTCGCGAACACCACGCCATTTGGCAAGATTCTGGCTGCGCTCAGAAGCGCGCGAGTCCCGGCCTTACTAGTTACGACGCTCGCGCTGATGCATCGCTATCTCTTCGTGCTCCTCGACGAATCCGAACGCATGCGGCGCGCGCGGGCCAGCCGGACATTCAAGCGCCAGCGTCGCGTTCGCTGGCATGTGCTTGGGACCGTGGTTGGACAGCTTTTCGTGCGCGCCTCGGAGCGCGCCGAACGGATTTACGCCGCCATGTGCGCGCGGGGGTGGAAATGAGCGAATCCATTCAAGTCGTAGGCCTGCGCTATCGCTACCACGACGGGACGGAGGCCTTGCGCGGCGTGGACTTCACCATCGCACCCGGCGAATGCGTCGGGTTGCTCGGCCCCAATGGTTCGGGCAAGTCCACGCTGCTCTTGCACCTCAACGGAATTCTCCCCGAAAAGCTCTCGGGTGACGGGGCGGTTCGCATCGCTGGCCAGGCCATCACGATGGCGAATCTCGAATCGGTGCGACGCCAAGTCGGCCTGCTGTTTCAGGATCCTGACGACCAGCTCTTCTGCCCGACCGTCGAGGAAGATGTGGCCTTTGGTCCGCAACAGGTTGGCCTTGTTGGCAAAGATCTACTGGCCCGGGTCGAGCGCTCCCTGGGCATGGTAGGCCTCGCGGGATACGGCCAGCGTGCCACGCACCATCTGAGCCACGGGGAAAAGCGGCGCGCATGCCTGGCCGGCGTGCTGGCTTGCGAGCCGACGGTGCTTGTCCTCGACGAGCCGACCAGCGACCTCGATCCGCGCGGCCGGCGCGAGTTCAAGACGCTGCTACAAGGGATCGCCGCGACCAAACTCATCGCCACGCACGACCTGGAATGGGTAGTGGAGTTGTGCTCGCGGGTGATCGTGCTCGATGGCGGAGTCGTGGTGGCGGACGGGCCGACGACCGAGATCCTGAACGACGAGGCGTTGATGCTGACACACGGCCTAGAGCGGCCGCACATCCTGCGCCACCATCATCCTCATTGACATTAACGTTCTTCCGCCGAGCGGAACTGCAGGGGGACGCTGAAACGCTGACCGTTGCTTGCACCGGCGACGGTCGCTTTCGCGACATTCGTGGCCACGCAGCTGACAAGGGTGTCGTCGCCGAGCGAGCTCATTTCGACGTGCGCGGTCTCAACGTGCCCACCTGCGCCGATGCGGATGCCTACGACGAGGGTACCGCGCAGGGCGGGGCGCGCGATGAGCACGTGTTCGTAGCAGGGTCGCGCGGCCTCGGCAAGGGCACCGAGCGCGCCCACCATGGTGGCTTGGATATCCTTGCCGTCGACACCTCGCGGTTTGTATACGGTCACCTTGGGGGAACGGACGGGGGCAGTGGGGGAGGCGTCGGCGTACTCACCGGTGTCTCCGCGCGAAAGCACGGTTCCGTCGGGCGCGATCAGCGCGGCGCCCAGAACCTCGATCTCCATCTTGACCACGCGCCCACCGCCGAGCCACACGCACGCGTCCTTGCGTAGCTGCGAACCTGCGGGGCGAAAGATCAAACGCAGGGCAAGCTTGGCCTCTGATCGTTGAGTCAGCACTCGATCCGCGAGATCGGGCGCGAGGACGAAACCAGGGGCTGGATCCTTGCTCGGCACGAACAGCTCGGCGCCATCGCCGAGCACCAAGCCGCGTTCCGTGTCGAGCATCAGCCGCCGGTCGCCGAGATCGTAGCCGCGAAAGGCGAAGCCAGAGGATGAAACAATCGCGACGTAACGGCCCGCGAGCGCGGCCTGCCGCCGCTGCGCATGGGCCTCGATGGCCCGCGCTTGTTCGACGGCATTTCCCGGAAAACTGGCGGAGTCCGCGTCGCGCAAGGTCTCGCACAGAGCCACGAGTCCGTCGGGACCGCTCACACTCGATGCATCACCGTTGCTTGCGGGACCTGCGTTGGGGATGTGCACCGGCGCGGCGGGCGGCTCTTCGGGCGACAATGGGATCGAAGTCTCCACGGGCGGGGCGGTCGCACAGCTTGCAAGCAGGGCCAGACCCAGCAGCGAGTGACCTGAGAGCGCTCGTCTTGTCGGCATCGCACTCCGATCATACCTCGATGCCGGATTCGGAGGTCACCGATTTGCTGAATTCAAGTGCGGGTATTCTTGCGCGTGCGGCAACATGGCGGCAATATGTGCGCCATGCCAACCAAAGCAAAGAAGACATCCAAAGCCAAGACAGCAACCAAAGCCAAGAAGGCGCCGGCCAAGAAGAAGGCGGCCGCGAAGAAGCCGGCCAAAAAGGTAGGGGCGAAGAAGGCCAAGCCCGCCGCCAAGGCCGCCATGAGGAGCGCGCGCGTGGGTTCGATGCGCGGCTGCGCCTGCTGCTAGTTCGGCACCGGCGGAACCAAATACGAAAAGGGCGATCCCTCGCGGGACCGCCCTTTTGCATTGCCTCTGTCGCAGTCTAGGCCATGCGTGGTGTTCGGCTGGATGTCCTACACGTGTTTGGCCCGACTGCCATGATGCCTTAGGAAGGACACGAACCGCAATTGGCTGGATCGAGCGGCGTGTAGTAGTACATGTTCGCCGCGCTCACGCACTGGTTGCACGAAGTGCCAGGACCGACAATGCCGTACCAATCACCTTCTACTGGCGTTGTCGTCGTGCCGTCGCCGTTGGTGTCCCCTCCGTGCGAGTCGTCGAAGAGCGAGGTGAAGATGTCGCCGGTACCCTGAATCAGGCCGCCGGTCGTCCCCGTGGTGGCGGAGTAGTCGATCCTTGCCGATCCCAGGAACTTGCTGATCACGTTGTTTCCCAGCGTCAGCGATGCCCCGCTGTTGATCCTCACTGTCGTGTCGTTGATCACGAGGGGAACCTTGGTCACCGACCAAGTGACATTGCCCGCGATTTCGCCGCCGCTGACCGTGACTCCGTTGTAGGTGTTGATGGTTGTGCCGCTGACGAAGGTGTTGGAGTCGTCGATCGACATGATTACGTTGATGGCCAGGGGCACGGTGTTGTCGAAGAAGGTGTTTCCGGTGACGACGGTCTTGGCCGCCGCTGCGGAGAGATCGAGCGCTGGGGCGGCGGTGATGTCTGCGGTTGGCGGTTGGTTGTGGGCGAAGATCGAATTGGTTACTGTGACCGAGAAGGTGCCTCCGCTCCATGTAGAGAGCCCCGAGCCGCCGGCGTATTCGAAGACGGTGTGGTCAAACTTCGAACCGTTTGCGTACAACTGGATGCCTTGCCAATCGGCTGGCAGAGGTGACGTCGCGGTCTTGTCGCCGTTGGTGTCCCCTCCATACGTGTCGTCCGCAAACGAGGTGAATACGATCGGCGCAGCGGAGGTGCCCGATGCGTTGATGATGCCGCTGTCGGACGTGGTGATGCTCGAGTCGGCGAACTTGAGGATGGCACCCGGGCTGAGCGTTAGCGAGCCACTACCGTTCACGGTCACGCTGGCACCGCTGCCGTAGAACACGAGCGGAACTTTGGTCGCTGTCCACGAGACGGTGCCCGCGATCGTGCCTCCGCTTATGACGATTCCATTGAATTCGTTGGGCTGGGACGCGGCGGCGTTGTCGAAGGTATTCGAGTTATCGATCGACATGACGCCGTTGATGGCCAGAGGCACGGTGTTGTCATAGAAGGTGTTTCCGGTGACAACCGACTTTGCTGCCGCCGCGGAGAGATCGAGCGCCGGGGCGGCTCCGATGTCCGTGTCCGTGGACCGGTCGTGGGCGAAAACCGAGTTGGTCACCGAAGTGGTGTAGGTACCGCCAGCCCACGTCGAAAGGCCCGAGCCGTCTGCATACTCGATGGCCACGTGGTCGAACTTTGAACCGTTTGCGGACAGCTGGATGCCGCCCCAATCGCCGGCAGATGGCGTGGTTGCTGTCCCATCATTATTGGTGTCTCCACCGAATGCGTCGTCCTTGAGCGAAGTGAAGACAATCGGCGCGGAGGCTGTACCAGCCGCGTTGATGACACCACTGCCAGACGCGGTGATGCTGCCATTGGCGTCGAGCTTGATGATCGCACCCGGATCGATAGTGAGGGCCGCGGATACGGCAATCTCGCACTGCGCAACGTAGATCGCCGCTTGCCAATGGGTCGCCGCCGAAATCGCGCACGGATAGCCCGGCGTAGTGTCGAGGATGATCACGCTCAGGGGCGTCCTTCCTGTGTCCAATGCCGCGGTGTCGACCGTCGCGGTGTCAACCGTCGCGGTGTCGAGCGCCACGGCGGCATCGATCGTGGCCGTATCTAAGGTCACCGGAGCGTCGGGTACGATGGGCGCATCTGGCACGGCCGTGTCTACGACGGGCGGCACGGCCACATCGAGGTTCACCTGGGCGGTGTCGACCGTGGGCGGAGTGGAATCGGGAACCCCGACATCCATCTTCGCGCCACCTGCGCCGCTTCCGCCGTCGTATTTGATCGCACCACCCAGTCCGCCACTGGATCCGCCAGTTCCGCCTTTGTTCTCGCTATCGCCACAACCCACGATGAGGAGTGGCGCCGCCGAGAGCACGAGAGCCAGTGCACGCGCAGTTCGCTTGGTCATGTCAGTATCCTTTCCGCTAGTTCGAGGTTAGGAGAGTCGTCCGGGGCGCAGTATAAACCCAGTCGGCTCGCATGGATAGATGGGCGATGCCGGTATCCGTGGGGCCAACGCGTCGAAAAGTCCGGTCCCCTGAAAAGGACCCAGAACGTGGACGCGGGGGTTGAGGCGACGAGGGCAAACACGAAGTACGCCTTGCCTACCAGTGTAAGGTGGCAACCATGAGACCCACCCACATCCACCACGTCGCCGTGAAAGTCGCAGATCTGGCCCGCGCGGAGGCTTTCTACGTAGGGGTGCTGGGGCTGCCCGTGTTGCGACGGTGGCCGTGGCCCGAGGGACGCGGCGAACGCTCGCTGTGGCTCGATCTGGGGGCGGGCGCGTTCCTGGCATTGGAACGCGCGAACGACTTCGGAACAGAGAAAGCGGAAGGGACGCCCGGCATTCACCTCATTGCCTTACACATCCCGCGCAGCGAGCGCGAGGCGTGGATCGCCAAGCTCGCCCAGGCCGGCCATCCCATCTACCACCACACCGACCACACGATCTACGTGCGCGACCCCGAGGGCAACCGCATCGGGCTGTCGCATTGGCCGGACGCGCGCTGACCGCTACTGCGACTTCGGGTGCGGGGCCAGCCACTGGCCGAGAAGTGAAATGCGCGTTCCTGGTTCGAGTTTGTCCCACTGGGCGAGCAGCCAGTCGGCGGCGACGATTCTGCCACTGCCACGGAGTAGCGCGGAAAACGAGGCGGCGAAACCTTCGTTTGTCGGGGCCTTGGCCGCTGTTTCGCGCTTGTCTTTGTCCAAGGCCAGCCCGGCCAGGAGTTGCAGTTCGGAGCTGGTCGCGCTGGCCAGGGTCGCCTGTACCTTCGCCGCATGTTCGTCGCGACGAGCGGCCAGGGCGCGCGCTGCGGACAAGCGAATGCCGAGATCGTCCTTGCGCAAAAGACGACCGAGCATCTCGGCCGAGGCCGCTCCGGAAAGGGCCGCCAGCTCGGGCGCCAGCGTGGTGAAGACGATGGGATCCTTCTCCTTGAAAATCAAAAACAACTGCGGGAGCACGGCCTCGCCGCCGACGCGAACCAGCGCCGCCGCGGCGGCCGCGCGCACGGCGACCGACTTGTCGCGCAGGAGTGGGGTCAAGCGAAACACGGCGCTCTTGCCCGCCCCTGGTCGCGCCTCGGACAGGATGGCCGCGGCGGCAATGTTGGGATCGGGATCCTTGAGAACATCTTTAAGCGTGGCCTTGGCTTCGTCGCTGTTGCTGTGCCCAAGACTCGAAATCGCCAGCACGCGTTCCACGCGCCCGGCGGCGCGGTTCTTAGCCGTGGCGACGGCGAAGGACAGGCACTCGCCCTCGGCTCCCTCGCCGAGCGCCCACAGAAAGCGTTCGCGCGCCTCGGCGGTCTTGCCCTTGTTCAGATAGTCCTTGATGAGCGGGCAGATGGGGATCTTCAGCGCCGCGAGTCCGCGCACGACCGCGAACGTTGGCTCTTTTTCCGCGGCCTTGCGCAGCCGCTCGGCCCCGCGGTCGTCGCCCGCGACGGCGTTGGCCGCGGCGACCTCCACGGCTAGGGCCTTGTCATTCTCCATGGCGTCAAGCCACGCGCGCGCGAAAGCGTCGATTCCGGCCAGGCGTTCGGTGTCGTTCGCCTTCTGCAGGCGGGCCGTGGCCGACCTGTCCCGACCTTGCGCCACTATGGCCTTCACTGCCTCAGGCAAAGGAAGTTCGCGATGGGTGATGGCCAGCCCCGAGCAGCGGCGGTCGTCGCGGGCAAAGGTCCACAGCACATGGACCTTGCCGTCGTCGGATAGGACGTCATCGGGTGCGACCTCGAACGGGGCGGAGGCCTTGACCACGTCCACGGCGGAGGAATCGAACTCGGTCGATCCAGAAGGTTTCGCAATCTGGACGTCGAGTAGCTTGCCCTCGGCGGATAGCACCAACACGAGATTCACGGCGCGTGCCTTGGCATTGATGGGATGGTCCTTGGGCAGCTGAGCCGCAGCCATGGCCAGGAAGTTGTCGGCCCACTGGCGGTGCACCTTGGCATGCAAAGCGCGCAGGTAGGGTAGGGATGGCTCCTCGCCTTGCACGGCCGGTTCATCGCCAGCGCGGCCGACCGCCGGTGCGAGCAGAAATCCGAGAAGGGTCAGAACCACGGTCGCGCGCTTCGACATCGAGATCTCCCGAGGGGAAATTGGATGTCTACTATAACGCAACTCGTGGGTGTCTCGCCACAGAGGGCGCGAGTGGGTACTGGGTCAGTTTGAGACGGCGACGGTGGCGAGAGCCGTATTGGCCAACACCCTTGCAATCGGCGTTGGCTGTCGCCGAATTCTTGGTAGAAATCCCTATGGCCGAGCGAGCTTCTTGGGACGAGTACTTCATGAACATCGCCAGCGTGGTGGCGTCGCGGTCGACGTGTCCGCGCAAGTTCGTCGGCGCGGTCATCGTGCGCGAGAAGACCATTCTGTCGACCGGCTACAACGGTTCGATTCGCGGCATGCCCCACTGTTCCGAGGTCGGCCACATGATGGAGAACGACCACTGCGTGGCCACCATACACGCCGAGAGCAATGCGATCCTTCAGGCGGCGAAAAACGGCGTGATGATCGACGGCGGCACGCTCTATGTCACCGCCAGTCCGTGCTGGAACTGCTTCAAGCAGATTGCAAATTCGGGCCTGCGTCGCATTGTCTACGGCGAGTTCTATCGCGACGAGCGCATCTTCCAGGTGGCCCAGACCCTCGGCATCGAGTTCTTACACCTACAGTCAGAACCAGTAAGCCAGCCCAACAAAAACTCAATCAAAGGTTGACAGATGCCGGTTCCCGGCTAACCCTAGAAAGACATGCTGCGGTTTTCCTTGATGCTGCTGGCCGTCGTGGCCGGCACTCAGACCGCGGGGGCTTCCGAAGGCGCCCCGAAATTAAGCACGTCCGCGGGTCGTGCCAAGTGCGCGGCCAAGCATCACGGCAAGCATTCCGGCAAGATGCTCGGCTGGCCTGTACCGGAGAAGGAGTTGCTCCCGGAACCACCCGCTCCGCCTTCGGGCAACTTGCATATCTACTCGCTGAACTACAAGGAAGAAGCCAAGGTCAATATCTACAACGAGGACGGTTCGTTCGACGTGCAGGCCCTGGCGGAGATCAATCATATCTTCAAGTGCCGCCGCAGCGGACTGGAACACGAGATCGACACGCGCCTGGTGACCATCCTGTCACACGTCTACGATCACTTTGGCGGCAAGCGCCTCGAGTTGCTTTCCGGCTACCGCTTTCAGCGTCGCACCACCAGCAACCATTTCCACGGTGCCGCGGCGGACATCCGAATTCCTGGCATCGACCCGCGCAAGATCCGCGCTTACGTTGAAACCCTGGACGCTGGCGGCATGGGCGTAGGCTGGTATCCCAAGGTCGGCTTCGTGCACGTGGATGTGCGCCAGCCGCCGAGCTACCGCTGGATCGACTACTCGCGCTCGAACCCCGACGCACGCGACCGGATGCTTCCGCGCGGGTTCAAGCGCAAGGATCCGGAAAGCTAGGACGGCATTTAGCGGGGGACTGGCTCGCTCTAGCTCGCAGTCCCCCGGTCCCCCTCGCTCCGCCCAGCAAAGCTGGGCTACGCTCGCCACACCGGATGAGGAAATCGGAGGCAGGGCGGCCGCCTTGCCGTCCTTTCTTGATCTCTTCGCGTGCGTCCCGTAGCTTGGGGCGGGGCAGGCCAAGGGCCTGCCAAGCATCATGTCCGGCAAACAGCTAGATCTGCTCGAAGAAAACGGGAAAACACCAGCGCTTTCGCCTCGCAGGGGCAAGGGCGGCGGGGGCCGCGGAGGCGGCTCAGGCGATGGCGACGGCAATGGCTCTGGCCCGACGGTACCCACCGAGGCTTCCCTGGTCGACGAGGCCCAGCGCCGCTATCTCAACTACGCGGTCAGCGTCATCACCGCGCGCGCGCTGCCCGACGTGCGCGATGGCCTCAAACCCGTGCAGCGGCGAATCCTGTTCGCCATGCACAACGATCTACACCTCTACCCCGATGGCAGGTTTCGCAAGTGCGCCAACATCGTGGGCACGGTCATCGGCAAGTACCACCCGCACGGCGACACCGCTTGCTACGACGCCATGGTGCGCATGGCGCAGGATTTTTCCTTGCGCTACCGCCTGGTTGACGGACACGGCAACTTCGGCTCGCTCGACGGCGACGCGCCCGCGGCCTACCGCTACACCGAGGCGCGCATGGCCCCGCTGGCCATGGAGCTGCTCGACGAAATCAAAGAAGGCACCGTCGATTTTCGCCCCAACTACGACGGCACGGTGGAAGAGCCCATCGTGCTGCCGGCGCGGGTGCCGCAGCTTCTGGCCAACGGCTGTGCCGGTATCGCGGTCGGCATGGCGACCAACATCCCGCCGCACAATTTGTCGGAAGTCTGCCAGGCCGCCATCGCGCTCATCGACGACCGCAAGCTCGAGGTCAAGGATCTGCTCAAGTACATCAAGGGCCCGGATTTTCCAACCGGCGGCCTTTGTACCAACTCGAAGAAAGAGCTGCGCGAGATCTACGAGACCGGGCAAGGCCCCATCCACCTGCGCGGCGAGTGGAAGACTGAAGAGACCAAGAAGGGCGCGCCGCTCATCATTCTGACGTCGATCCCGTACAACGTATCCAAGGCCGACCTGGTCGAGCGCATCGCCGAGGTCATCATCGCCAAGAAGCTGCCCATGCTGGTGGACGTGCGCGACGAATCCACGGCCGAGGTGCGCATCGTGCTCGAACTCAAGCCGGGCGCGGACTCCGCGCTGGTCATGGCGTACCTCTACAAGCACACGCCCATCGCGCTTTCCTTCCACGTCAACATGACGTGCCTCGTGCCCACCCAGAACCGCGAGGTCGCGGGGCCCATGCGCCTCAACCTGGGTTCCATCCTGAGCGAGTTCCTCGATTTCCGCGAGGAAGTCGTCACCCGGCGCTTCGAATACGAGCTGGCCGAGCTCAAGCGGCGCATCCATATTTTGCAGGGTTTCGCCATCATCTTCGATGCCCTCGACGAGGCCATCCGCATCATCCGCAAGTCGGATGGCAAGGCCGACGCCGCGGCCAAGCTGATCAAGCGCTTCGGCCTCGACGAAGAGCAGACCGACGCTATCCTCGAACTCAAGCTGTACAAGCTGGCGCGCCTGGAGATGCAGATCATTCTCGACGAGCTGGCGGCGAAACGAACGCGCGCCAAGGAGATCGAGGCCATCCTCAAGGACGAGCGCAAGCTGTGGAAAGTCATCCGCGGCGAACTGGAAGACATCGCCAAGCGCTTCGCCGACAAACGGCGCACCAAGATTGGCGGCGCGGGCGGCGACGAGGTCGAGTTCCAGGCCGAGGACTTCATCGTCGACGAGGAAGTCACGGTCATCTTGTCGCGCGACGGCTGGCTCAAGCGCGTGCGCGAGATCAAGGATCTTTCGGCCACGCGTTTGCGCGAGGGCGACGCGGTGCTGGCCGCCTTGCGCGGGTCGACCAAGGACTCGCTCGCCATTTTCTCCAATCTCGGCAGTTGCTACGTGATTCGCATCAACGACGTGCCGGCCTCGACCGGCTACGGCGAGCCCGTGCAGAAGCTGCTCAACTTCCGCGACGGCGAGCGCGTGGTCGCGGGGCTGGTGGTGTCGGGCAATGGTCCGTCGGCCATTCCCGCCGGCACGCTGGCGATCTCGCTCACTCGCAAAGGTTTCGGCTTCCGCTTCAATCTCGATCCGCATCGTGAGATGTCGACCCGAGCCGGCCGGCGTTTCGCCAAGCTGGCCGACGGCGACGAGGTGGTCGGTGTCTTGCCAGTCGCGCCCAAGGATATTCTGTGTGTGGTCACCGGCGAGGCGCGAGCTCTGGTGTGTGAAGCCGACGAAGCCGCCGAGCTGGCCAACCCCGGTCGCGGCGTCACTATGATCAAGGTCGCCGAGGGAGACGAGGTCGTGGGCTTTGCCCTCGGCAAACGCAAAGACGAAGAAGTGCTCGTCGCCGAACTCGAAAGTGGCAAGAAGATCCCGGTCGGGCCGGGCCGCTACCACGTCACCGCGCGCGGCGGGCGCGGCCACGCCTTGGCCCGCAAAGCGAAGGTCGTGCGCGTGCACGTTCCGGTCGAAGAGCCACCCGCCGAGCAGCCGAAGTTGGTGAACTGAGATGACTCCGCCTGACGCCTCCTACAACGCAGATCACATTACTGTCCTCAAGGGGCTGGAACCGGTGCGCCGGCGGCCCGGCATGTACATTGGCGGCACCGATGCCAAGGGCTACCACCACCTGCTGTGGGAGATCGTCGACAACTGCGTCGACGAAGTCATCAACGGCTTTGCCACCCACCTCGAAGTGATCCTGCATAAGGATCACAAATCGGTGACCGTGACCGACAACGGACGCGGCATTCCCGTCGACATCAAGAAGGAATTCAAGAAGTCCGCCCTCGAACTCGTGCTTACCGTTTTGCACGCGGGCGGCAAGTTCTCGTCGGGCCAGTACCAATACTCCGGCGGACTTCACGGCGTGGGCTCGTCGGTGGTGAACGCGCTTTCAGAAGAAATGGTGGCGCGCGTGAAGCGCGACGGCCACGAATGGGAGCAGCGCTACGTTCGCGGCGAGGTCGCCAGCAAGCTAACCAAGATTGGCACTGCTCGCGGGACGGGCACCTCGATCTTCTTTCGCCCCGATCCGCAGATCTTCGGCAAGCTGGATTTTTCGGCCGAGACCATTCGTTTTCGCCTGGAAACCAAGACCTTCCTGCACAAGGGTATGAAGATTACTTTTCGCGACGAAGCCGCCGGCACGTCGGAGGTGTTGCAGCACGAGGGCGGCATCGCCGACTTCCTGAACAAGATCGTCGCGGATCGAGGCAAGGCCGCCACTACACCGCAGATGTTCTACTTCCAGCGCGAAGACCAGCGGGAAGACGGCATGCGCATCGAAGCGGCCCTGCAGTGGACCGAGTCGCACGAGGAAACCCTGCGCTCGTACGTGAATGGTATTCCCACCACGCAAGGGGGCTCGCACGAGCAAGGGTTGCGCCAGGCCATCGTCAAGGCCGTGCGCTCGTTCGTCGACGCCGCCGGGCTGGCGCCCAAGAACGTGAACCTCACCGCCGAAGACATCCGCGAAGGCGTGGTTGGCGTGCTGTCGATCTATCTGCACGAGCCTCAGTTCCAAGGCCAAACCAAGGAGCGTTTGGGCAACCCCGAGGCGGCGCAGATCGTTGATTCCGCCATTCGGCCGGCACTCGAAACCTATTTGCTCGAAAACCGCACCTCGGGCGCGACCATTGTCGAGCGCATCGTGCTTGCCGCCAAGGCACGCGAGGCCTCGCGCGCGGCCTCGCAGGCGGTGTCGCGCAAGACCGCCATCTCGCACCGACTGAACCTGCCAGGCAAGCTGGCCGACTGCTCGTCCACCGACCCCGTCAAGAGCGAGCTGTTCATCGTCGAGGGCGATTCCGCAGGCGGCTCGGCCAAGCAGGGCCGCGAGCGCCGCACCCAGGCCATTCTTCCCTTGCGCGGCAAGGTGCTCAACGCCGAGCAGGCGTCGCTGCAGAAGGTGCTTTCCAACAAGGAATTGCAAGACGTCGTGTCCGCGCTCGGCTGCGGCGTGGGCGAGGCCTTCAATCTGGAGCGGCTGCGCTACCACAAGGTCATTTTCTTGATGGACGCCGATTCCGACGGCCACCATATCGCGACCTTGTTGCTCACCTTCTTCTACCGGCACCTGCGCCCGCTTATCGAACACGGGCACGTATTTCTGGCCCAGCCGCCGCTCTTCCGCATCGATCACGGCAAGGAAACCTACTGGGCGCTCGACGAGGTCGACCGCGATCGCATCGTCGGTACGCTGCCCAAGAACGCGCATCCCGAAATCATGCGATTCAAAGGCTTGGGCGAAATGCAGCCCGAAGAGCTCAAGCGCACCACCCTCGACCCGAACTCGCGACGCCTTCTGCGCGTGAACATCGTCGACGTGGCCGAGGCCGATCGCATTCTCACCGACCTCATGGGCAAGGACGTCGAGGCGCGCTTCAACTTCATCATGGAACGCGCCGCCCAGGCGGATTTGGATTTGTAGTGGCGCCTAGTCCGAACATGGAGGAGGGGGAGCCTAGTCCGAACAAGCGCCATTTGCCTTCACCGAATCGCATCTGCAAATGTCCGATAGAAAATCTTCTTACGTCACCTACAGGCCCCCAATACCCAGCCGGCTAGCCAAGCCCGGGTTGCAGGTCCTCGCCCGACACGACTGGCCGGTCAACCTGAACAGGCGCATCCCTAGAGCGCTCGCAAGCCGCCCGTCTACTCGGACGCCTGACGTCCTCGACTCGCACGCCGTCCATCTGTTCGTGCCCTTAGGTGCCGGCCCGCAGGTGCCCTAGACATTTCGCCCCAGGGGCGTCTAGACCGCTGTAAGGTCTGTGTGGGTCGTGCAACCAAGCAAGCAAGGTCGCGACCGTGCACGACGTCAACAGCACCATGCCTCAGCGAAAAGATCCCCTCGCCGCGAGTGGACCGGAAACCGCGGAAACCGTCGACTTGATCTACGACCGCTATGCGCCGCAGGTCGAGCGTTGGGCCAGGCGCTTGGCAGGGCCGCAATTCGACGCCGAAGACCTGCTCCACGACATCTTTCTCGTCGTGATGCGCCGCTGGCACGAGTTCCGGGGCGAGGCCAAGATCACAACCTGGCTCTTCCGCATCACCCAGCAGGTCGTGCGCTGGCGGCGGCGCAACGATGCCGTTCGGCGCTGGCTGTGGGGCAGACACGGGCACGATGCGGTCGATGCGCGAACCAGCGTGCCAACGCCCACCGAGGAAATCGAACGGCGCGAGCAGAACCTTCGCTTGTACGGGGCGCTGGACCAACTGCCGGAGAAGTACCGGACCACGCTGGTGCTGTTTGCCCTGGAAGGCATGTCCGGCGAACAGATCGCCGAACTGACCGATTCTGAAGTGGGCAGCGTGTGGGTCCGACTCCACCGCGCGCGGGCCAAGCTGGCCGACTTGCTGGCCGACGAGGAGGAAGCGAAGTCATGACCGCCAAACAGCCACCACCCCACGTCGCGGGCATAGCCGAACGCCGAGAGCGCGGGTTGGCGCTCGCAGACGCTTTGCTAGTGAGCGGTCGAGGACTAAGTCCCCTGACCGGCGCAGCTCACGCGCGGGTCAAGCGAAGGCTGGTGGCGAGCACCCGTCGTCGTTCCTTCCGCCGCGTGGGTTGGCTACGGCCCGTGGTGATTGTGTCACTTTGTCTCGTGTGTGGAGCGGCGTTTGGCATAGCCCTGGATCGGGTCGTGCTCAAACGTGGCGCTGGCGTGATGATCACAACTTCCGAAGGCGGAGGCAGCCCCGGCCGACCGCGGGCGCGTTCAAGCAGAGCGTCTGCCAAACCGCCCCAAGCAGTCGCCGGCCAAGCGACCGCCGATTCCGATGCGGTTAGCGTAGACCATCCACCTTTGAATGAAGTACCTCGGCCGGCGGCGAGGGTAGAAGTCGCCGCGACACCAGAGACTCCGTCCCCACCTCGCTCATCGAATCATTCAAGAAAGCTGGCCTTGCGTGTGCAGCCCGCGGACGCGTTGCTCGGGCTGTCACCATCGGACGGACAAAACCTGGCGCCGGTTGCTCCGCCCGGCGTCGCTGCCGAGTGGCAAGCCTCCGAAGCATCGACTGTACAAGCCCCGGCTTCTGGACAAGTACCAGCATCGAGCACGACGACTCCAATCTTGCCGGGCGCGAAGGACGCATCTCCACGAAGCAGCGCCTTGGTAAAGTCTCCTACCGGCGACAATTTGAGCGAGGAACGGTTACTAGCGGCCGCCGTCCGCGCGCTGCGTGCCAAGACCGATCCGCCATCGGCGCTTGCGGCCCTTGACGAATACAGAAACCACTACCCGCACGGACGGTTGTTCGTCGAGGCCGAGGTGTTGCGCGTGGATACCTTGGCTGCCTTGAAGAACACCTCCGAGGCTTTGCGTATCCTTGATGGGCTCGATTTTGCCCAGATGCCGGGCGGGCTCGCTCGTCAATTGCAACGAGGTGAGCTCCGCGCTTCCGTCGGCAGGTACCGCGAAGCCGAGGCGGATTTCGCCAATGTCGTCAAACGAGCGCGCAGCCAGGATCTCGACGTGCTTGAACGAGCGCTTTGGGGGCGAGCGCAAAGTCGAGCAGGCTTAGGCGATGCCGATGGTGCGCGGACGGACGCAAACGAGTACGTGCGGCGATTCCCGTCTGGGCGATTCGCGACGGCGGCTGCTCGGATGGGAAGCTCGACCAGTCCATGATGTCGGCCGTTCTTCTTGGTGTGCTTGTCGCCGCCCATCCGGTCATTGCGTCTCATCTCGCCTGCCCCTCGTCGCGCGATATCGAAAGTCAACTGTCGGTGTTGCTGCCTGACGCCGCCCAACCGGGCACGGTAGTGGTGAGCGCCACGACCGATGGCCTGCTGGTCGATTTGCGCCCCGACAACTCCGTCTTCGCGGCGATGCGAACCTTGACGGTGGGCAGCGATTGCGAGGAGCGCGCGCGTGCGGCGGCTGTCGTCATCTCGACCTGGTGGCCTGTCGTTGGCGCAGGCCCACGGCAAGCCGAGGTCCCGGCCGCCGTTTCTGCCGATCCGGCTGCAGCGGACACCCGCGCACGGAGGTTCAGACTCGGCGCCGGCGCATTCGCCTCCCTGGTTTCCGATGGTGGCGCGGTGGGTGGACGTCTCGATGCTGTTTGGCTGCCGCGACGGGTGAGGGGGTTCGGCCTGCGCGCCTCGACATCATTCACCGGCCCCCAGACAATTTCGCTTGGACGGGGCGAGGTGCGCTGGAGCCGAGCGACCACAGAAATCGGTTCCACCTACTCCCTCGGCCATGCCCGCCTCGATGCGGGCGCGGTCGCGAGTCTGCTTTGGATTCGCGGCGAGGGCTTCGCGGTGAACCAGACTGCCAAGGGCGGCGCATTCGGCATGACGTTGGGGGCACGCCTGGAGTGGCCATGGGGACGGGTGGTCCCCTGGGTCGAAGTTCGCGGCTTTCTGTGGCCTCAGTCGCAGACCATCTATGTGCAGGACCCAACCACGGAAACTAAGACCTCGCACGCCTTGCCCCATGCAGAGCTGCAATTGGGCGGCGGCATCGCGCTGGCATTCTAATTTGTAAGGTTGAGGAGCCCGGCGCTACCAGAGGGACATGAAGACGATCCACACTCTCCCCATCGCGATGTTTCTCGCGTGCTTGAGCGCCTCGGCCTGCACCAGCAGCTTTTCCGCGGGAATCGATCCCAGTGCCTCCGGGGGCAGCGGACCCGCCAGCCAGGGCGGGATTGTTGCTGGGACCGGTGGCGTTGTGGGAGCTGCCGGAGCCAATGCGGGCGGTGCCCCCGCCGTCGGCGGCACTGCGGGCGGTGGAACCGGTGGCGTCGCAGGTACTGGCGGATCCGACGCAGGCGGTGGCCCAGACCTTGCGCTCGATCTGCAGCCCGATGTCCCGTTCGATGGAAGGGCCGCCGCAGTAGGCTTTGCGTCCGTCAGCGCGGGCTATGATTTTGCCTGCGGGTTGAGAACCGACGGCACCATCGCCTGCTGGGGCGACAACCGCTATGGCCAGGCTACGCCACCAATAGGTACCTTTGCCTCCGTCAGTGGGGGCGCGGGGTTCGCTTGCGGGGTGAGAGCAGCCGGCACCATCGCCTGCTGGGGCGACAACATCTATGGTGAGTCTACGCCGCCAGCAGGCACTTTCGCATCCGTCAGTGTTGGTGAAGCTCAGGGTTTCGGGTTGAGGACCGATGGCACCCTGGCCTATTGGGGTCCCGACATTGCTGGCCTGAACATACTGCCTGCTGGTACCTTCGTCTCCGTAAGCACGGGTGGTTTTGGCGTCTGCGGGTTGAGGACCGACGGCACCGTCACATGCTGGGGCGAGCTCATTGCCGATGAGCCCATCATGCCGCAAGCACCGGCGGGCACCTTCACCTCCGTCAGTGCGGGCGAGGGGTTCGCTTGCGGGGTGAGAGCAGACGGCACCCTTGCCTGCTGGGGCTCCAACTCCTATGGCGAGGCCACGCCGCCGGCAGGCACCTTCGCCTCCGTTAGTGCGGGGGGCGATGTGTTTGCCTGCGGGGTGAGGACCGACGGCACCCTCACCTGTTGGGGCAACAACATCGCTGGCCAGGCTACGCCGCCGGCAGGCACCTTCACCTCGGTCAGCGCAGGCTATCAGTTTGCCTGCGGGGTGAAAACCGACGGCACCATCGCCTGCTGGGGTGACAACTCCTCTGGCCAGGCAACGCCGCCCGGTGCGGATGCTTCAGGAACCGATGCAGGCGGTGTCCCCGACCTCGCGCCCAATCTCGCTCCCGAGCCCCTCCAACACCGGAGCACGTCTGCGTCCTGCCCCTCGCAGCGCGGTCCTGGACCATCAGGGCAACCCTATCCGTCCGCCGGCTTTGGTTCGACGTCGTGCTCCTCCGACTCCCAATGCATGGATGGAAAGAACGGCCGCTGCTTCCCCTGGGAAGGCCTGGTCACGGCCGGCGGATGCTCGTACGACGAGTGCTCCACCGACTCGGATTGCGGAGCGAGGACGCCCTGCCTTTGCCGTAGCTCGTCCACGGACAACAGCGCGAATATGTGTGACGTTGGAGGCAATTGCGCCGTGGACTCGGATTGCGGCCCAGGCGGATATTGCTCTCCCTCGATGGAGACCTGCTACTCATCAAATCACGAAGCCATCGTCGAGGGCAGGAACTATGGCGGTCCGAACCCTTACTATTGCCATACGGCATCGGACCTCTGCATCAACGATTCGGACTGCGCTTCGCTCGACGCGGGGACAGCCACCACGTACCCCCCAACATACACCCCCTGCGCTTACAACGTGCAGAACGAACGCTGGGAGTGCACCCAGCTCGTTTGCGGCCTTCCGTGACCCTCTTCGTTTGGCGGCGGCACTGCGGGCGCTGGAACCGGTAGCGTCGCGGGGGCTGCCGGAGCCGATGCGCCCTCCACGAGGGCCCTCATGAGGCGGAGAGGTGTCGACAGCGAGCGCACACGGTGTCAATTTCGAACGGTCAACTCTTGGGGCGGGGGGGAACGATGCGGAGCTGGATCGATTTCTCAACACACAACCCGGTGGCGCTCCGCCCGCTGGCGCGATTTGTCTGGTTTGGGTCGAGTCTCGCTTGCAGCGCATCCTGCCCGTTCACTACTTCCACCTCGTCTTCACGCTACCCAGCGAGTTGCACAGCCTCGCCTACAACAACGGAGCTGCGATCTTTGCCCTCCGGTTCAGATCTGCCGCCGACACGCTCCTGACCCTGGCCGCCGATCCGAAGTGGCTCGGCAAAGACGCACAGCTTGGCATCACCGCCGTGCTGCATATGACAAGCAAAACGCCGTGGCCAGCGCTTCCTTGCGAGCAGCCGCAATGACGGTCGTTCCGGCGTGCCAAGTTTTCGCCGACGATCCAACGTATGGAAATGTTGGCGTAGCCCAAGTGGTCGGACAAGGCAGGATCTTTGCGTGGGGGGACGGGTGGGTGACCTACAATAGGGCGGGTGCCATTTCACAGGGGCATAGCTAATTCGGTTCATCGATAACGTTGAACGATTGAAAACCCGTGAGAACCTTCAACCACGTCGCTTACGCCACCGACGGGTAGAGCGAATGCCGCGTCTTCCGTTTCCTTGGTGAGGTCTCCGCGGTGAAGCACGCCGTACTCTCCCCCAAGCGGTGCATTCGAGCCTTCACTGTGATGACGCGCCAACTCGGCGAAATCCTCGCCTGCTCGAAGGTGCGCGAGTACCGACTCGATGATGGTCCTGGCCTGCTCTCGCGTTCGATCCGGCGGCGACAGGCCGTAGCCGCCATAAGCGACAAGGATCTGCCGGATCCAGACGCGCTGGGGCTCACCCGGCCGAGCTGTCGACTGCTTCGGTGCAGCCGTGGAACGCTGCAGAATTTCTTCGAAGACCTCGCGACGGGGCACACCAGCTGCCACAATGTTTTGGGCGCGCGCAATCTCATCCTCCACGATCTTTTGGAAATCCGCGTATGGCCGTGCGCCAGCGATCTGTCTTCCCTGGATAAAGAAGTTGGGAGCCCCTGTACGTCCGGTTGCTCTCGCGATGTCGATGTCGGCCTGGATACGGCGCTGGTGACGGTGGTCCGAGAGTGCCGCTTCAACCCGAGCGGCATCCAGGTTTGCGGCGAGGACGGCGCCGTTGATGTCAACGAGGTTAACCGGTTCGGTCAGCAAATGATCGTACGCCCGGAAGAAACCCTCCACGCCGCGCTGGATCAACGCCTCTTCGGCGCACTCCGCTGCGGCCATCGCGTACTCATTGTCGCGAACAACCGGAAAGTATCGGACGCAGATTCGAATATCGCTCCCGTACGCCGCGAGTAGCCGCTGCACAACGGGTTCAACGCGCCGGACGAAAGGTGAGTGAAAGTCTACGAACTCGACGATGGTAACCAGAGGATCTTTTGACCCCCGACAGGGGCGGTCGTCGATTGGCACGCGATAGCGCGGCTCAGCCCCGAGGTACGCCTTGATGTCGATCTCCGCACGGGAGGGTGCGAGCGCCGCAGCCGAGGCAGCAGACGAGCTCGGTGCAGACGCCAGCATATTGCCACTTCCGCAGCCAATAAGCAGCGAAGCCAATGTACCAATCCGAGAGAGCTTGAGCCCAATGTGTCTCGGCGCCCAGATGAACGCGTGGGCGATTCGCGGCATGCGGATGGCCACTCTCGCCCTTGCCAAACGCAGCACACCAATGGTGATTGTCACGGGTCTTTTCCTTTTCCCCGTCGGCCTAGCCAATAGGGTTTACTGGAATGGATGATCGCACGACAAGCCGGGGCGGTCCATCGTCAGGTAGCTCCCATTTTCCCCGCTGCCGGATGAGCACCGGCAAGAAAGTCTACGCGTGAGTGTGACAGCTCGCTGCTGCTTGCGTGGAAAGCACCAGCAGGAGTTGTCGGCAACGGGCTCATGAATGTTGCGTGGGTGACACCACCTTCGACCCGAACTCGCGGCTCCTCTTGCGCGTGAACATCGTCAATCATGGGCAAGGACGTGGAGGCAGGCCTACCGTCGGAAGCGGCCGCCACCACCGAAGCGAGCACCCCCACCGCGGGGTGCTGGTGCGGAATAATTGTGGGGGGCGAATCCGCCGCTTGGGGCCGGCGCTCCGGTTCGCGGTGCCACGGGAGCTGCCCTGTTTATGCCAGGTGCCGGCGCGGCGCCGTGGGGAGCCATCGGCGCAGCACGGTAGCCTCCGCCTGCCCCATGCCAGGCATTGCCGTAACGCTGCGGTCGCGGAACGGAGGTGATCCTTGGCGCCACCGCATGGCCGCGGAAGAATGCCCCGTGCGAGTAGTAGCGAGGATAGTGGGAGCGATAGTAGTAGTGGTAGAAAGGCCAGTAGGTCCAAAAGAATGGATCGTAAGGGCCCTCCCAGTAGAACCACGGACCGACGGTAGCGAACATTGGGGACCAGGGGCGCCAGAAGTGCCGGTGGGGGCCGATCATGAAGCACCAGCCGCCACCGTACACGCCCAGAATGGGGTGCGCGCCATAGTAGCTGTAGGTGTCGCCAGCGTAGCCAAAATCGGTTGGGTCACCAATGAAGTAGTAGCAACCGTTCTGAAAGTTGAACAAGCGCAGGTCAAAGGGCGGATAGCCGTGGACGTGCCGTCCGGTCGTGGCGTCCCAGGTGACACCGGGTTCGACGCTGCTGTCGACAGGGTGCGGTCCTTCGAAGCAGTAGCCACCGCCCGAAGCCGAAACCGCCGGACCGTCGACAAAGGGCGGGATGGGTGGAGGCGGGCCTTCCTGTTCTGGGCCGGCAGCTGGCGCGTAGTCGGCCGGCACGGCTTGCGCGGGTCCGTTCTGCGCGGCCACGGTCCCGTCAGGCATGCCCGGCCCAGGTGCCTCTTGAGCATGAGCGCCAAGTTCCGCCGTGGATGCGGCGAACAAGATTGCGACGAATGCAGCTGTGCGCGACATTGGATACCCCTGGTAAAGGTTGCCTTGAGGGTTGCATACAGCAAGACCGGAGCCAACCCCTGCCACGGCCAACTCGTCGTTTTTGTTTATGTTCGCTTTCGCCCATTATTATGAATGTGGTGCAAACGCGCGCTCCAGGTGTGAAAATGCTTCACGGGGCGGACTCGGTCATGCGAACTTGAGCCCCTAGAATAGGGACACGGAAAATAGGAGAAAACGATGTCGATCGAGAGCCAACTTCAGGATCTGCTCAAAGAGGCCATGCGCAACAAGGACGCCCGCACTGCGGACTGCGTCCGGATGATCAAGACCAAGCACATGGAGCGGCGGACCGCGGCCGGGTTCAAGGGCGAGCTTGACGATGCGCTCTGGCTCGACGTCATCACGGCCTACCAGAAGCAGTTGCGTAAGGCGCGCGAGGAATACGCGGGGCTGGGACCGCGCGGGGCGGAGAATCTGCCGCAGCTCGATTTCGAGATCGAACTGTGCAGCCGCTTCTTGCCCAAGATGGCCGGCGAGGATGAGGTGCGCGTGGCGGTCAAGGAAGCCATCACCCGCATGGCCGTCACCGATGCCAAGCAGGCTGGCAAGGTGCTGGGCGACATCATGAAGACCCACAAGGGCAAATTCGACCCGGCCATGGTCAAGCGCATCGTCGAGGCCGAGCTGGCGCCAAAGTAAGGCTACCCGAAATTCGCGATACGAAGCGCGGTCAGGATCATGCGCGTCGCGGGCGATTGGTTGAGCGTGTAGAAGTGGATGCCGGGCGCGCCGCCGGCGAGTAGACCGATGCATTGGGCGGTGGCTTGGGCGAGGCCCAGTTGCATGGTGGCTGCCGGGTCGTCGCGGCGCCGGTCCAACTCCGCGCGCAGCAGGGATGGCACGGTGGCGCCGCACATGCGCGTGATGCGCTCGATCTGGGCGGCGTCGGTGATGGGCATGATGCCGGGGATGATGGGAATGGTGATGCCGGCCTTGCGCGCGCGCTCGACGAAGTTGAAGTAGTGGCGGTTGTCGAAGAAGAGCTGGGTGATGATGAAGTCGATGCCCGCCCCCACCTTGGTCACCAGGTTCTTCATGTCGCGGTCGAGGTCGCGGCACTGGGGATGGCCCTCAGGATAACCAGCGCCGGCCAGGCACAGTCGGTTGCCGTGGCGACGCCGGATGAAAACCACCAGATCGGAGGCGTGGAGGAATCCGCCGGGCGGTTGGATGAAATCGGCGGCATCGGCTGGTGGATCTCCGCGCAGCGGGATCATGTTCTCGATGCCGCTTTCGACCAAATGGTCGACCAGGGTTGCGATCTGCTCGCGCGTGGCCGCCACGGCGGTCAAGTGGGCCATGGCGCGCATGCCTTCTTCGCGCTGAATGCGCGTGACCAGATCGACGGTGCGGTCGCGCGTCGAGCCGCCTGCGCCGTAGGTGACGGACACGAAGTCCGGGGAAAGGTCTCGCAGATCGTGGATGGCGCGCGCGAGGTTGACCGCCCCAGCCTCGGTCTTGGGCGGAAAGAATTCGAACGAGAACAGGCGCTTGCCAGAAGCGAATAGGTCGGAGATTTTCATGGTCGTCGAAGTCCTAGCGCGCGCGAGCGCTATCGCCAAGTTGTAGCAATCTTGCGTGCCTCGTTCCCAACTATCCCTCGTTGTCTGTTTCCCCTAGTATCTCGCTCGAACTCAGGCAACAACATGGCAAACACATCGTCCAGGTCCATTCCTCGCTCTGCTAACCGCCAACCCACCTCGGCTCTTTTTCTCGCTTTCGTCATCGCAGCGGGCTGCGGGGGCACCAAGAATCAAGGCCCGGTTTCGATCGCGCCGCTGGTTCCCGCGTCGGTCCGCGCGGCCGGCGTGCCCGCGCCCGACATCGAAGAGCTGCTTGCCCAGATGAGCCTGGCCGAGAAGGTTGGCCAGATGACCCAAGCCTCGAAGGCTGCTCTGCAAGGCGCGGAGGTGCGCGAGTTCTTCCTTGGCTCCGTGCTCAACGGCGGCGACGATCTCGTCAATCCCAATACGGCGGAGGTCTGGGCCGACACCGTCGATCGCTTTCAGATGCAGGCGCTCGGAACGCACCTCGGGATTCCTTTCATCTACGGCATCGAAGCCATGCACGGAC
>Ga0265342_10000792_pt1 | contig 31895 bp, 12 predicted proteins | sample 4CB327metaG_FD_203125 | JGI IMG/M metagenome (GOLD analysis project Ga0265342, IMG submission 203125) | Rhizosphere microbial communities from Carex aquatilis grown in University of Washington, Seatle, WA, United States - 4-CB3-27 metaG | ecosystem: Host-associated > Plants > Roots >... | reverse complement strand
GTCAGCAACGCACCCGATCGGGCCATCGGCCCTCCTTGGGCGCTGCTGTTTCTCCTTATCTCTCATCTCAGAAAATTCAACTACCTTCTTTTCAAGACCCTGTATTAGGTTATGCAACAGCTTCTAGGCATAAGTATGCAGTCTTCTGTGAATCCGCATAACCATCCACACATCCGGGAGCAGCAGTCAAAGGTGCGAAATCGTTGCGGTAAGACTCGGTTTTCAACGCGCCGACCGTCAAGCTCGGATAGTCTGGCTTAACGGATGTTGCCTTTAGCCTTCTGTAAGACGGCAGCGTTTCGACTAGTCTAAGAGACTATGCGCACGCGTTATCCGAGCACACGGAGCAGTTTGACCTTCCGTGCCTGAGAATTCTGTGCATTAAACGGCCACCTGAGAGTGGTCCGGTTGCAGAAGAGCGGCAAGTCGCGTGGTATCTATGGCGCGGGGTGGAGCAGCCTGGTAGCTACTCGTGCTCATAACGCTCCGAACGTCAACCGACTCTGCCGGATTCACACGACTTAGCCCTTCTTCTCAGCCGCAAAAACCTCTCAAGACGGGATGTTCTGGGCACTTAACGGGCACCCGAAAATCACATCACATGTTGCTGCTTGCGCTAGCCGACAGTAGCAGGCCAGACCCACGAGTTGCGAATTGTCAGGAGCCTTCGCGGCAGTTTCAAGTCGAAGCGGCAAAAGTGTTTCGAATCGCACAGCGTGCTTTGAACCCATGCGCAATACTGGCTCGGCCGGTCAGCAACGGTACAGGGACACCATTTAAGGAGTCTTGCGATGAAGATTCTAGTTACAGGCGGTACAGGCAGGGTGGGGTCCGAAGTAATCAAGGAGTTGGTCAAACGCAAGGCAAGCGTTCGCGCTCTGGTTCGCAAACAGGATACTTCGACAAAAATGCCGGATGGAGTCGAGGTTGTCCAGGGAGATTTGCTTGACCCTGTTTCGGTGCGTAAAGCGCTCGATGGAGTCGACAAGCTCTACCTGCTAAATGCTGTCGTTCCCGACGAGTTGACGCAAGGGTTGATTGCTTACGACTTGGCAAAGAAGCTGAAGCTTAAGCAGATCGTATATCACTCTGTTTTCAAGGTGGAGCAATTCAAAGATGTTCCTCATTTTGCGTCCAAACTTACGATCGAGAGCGCCCTGCGTGAGTTCAATCTTCCTTTCACCATCATTCGCCCGAATTACTTCTATCAGAATGACGTTTCACTGAAAGACGTGATGTTGAAGGCGGGCACCTATCCCATGCCCCTCGGAATACCTGGCATTTCAGCTGTAGACACTCGTGATATCGCCGAAGCCGCCGCCATTGCACTGACGAGCGAGGGCCACTTGGGCAAGACGTACAACCTCAATGGTCCGGAGATTCTGAGCGGCAAAAAGATTGCGTCCATCTGGAGCGGGCTGCTTGGCAAAGAAATCCGATACCCTGGCGAAGATCTAGACGCGTTTGAAGAACAAATGCGACAGAGCGCTCCATCCTGGTCGGCATTTGACATTCGCATGATGTTCCAAGGCTATCTGGAGCGCGGCTTCGTGGCGGAAGATGGAGATATTGAGGCTCTAACGAAATTGCTCGGCCACCCACCGCGCCGATACGAAGACTTCGCAAGAGAAACCGTTGAAGCCTGGCGACTGAACAGCAGAACGGCGACTGTATGATCTCGACTCCAAGCGGCATCGACTTCTCATGCGGCTTCCAGTCGCTCTTTCCTTCCGGGACGCGTTCCAGCGTCCCGCGTATCCCAACAGCTTCCCGGCTAAGTTCAGCCAGCAACAGTTCGGCGATCTTCATTGTGCTGTCTCCCTGTTTTCGATTCGAGGCTGGCTGTGATTTTTGAGAATGTGCGCTATTGGACGTTTCCTGCGTGGCGAATCCCGCTACTATTGCCGCGCTAAGCTATACATAAACGCGTTTGGCCTGAGTCGGTTGTCGAATTTCTACATCTCACTGAGCCGCTGAAATGCAGCGACGCATTCAAGGGCGTAACCATGAGAAACGATGAAATCAGAGCATTCAAAATCGAAGTCGCTCCGGAGGTTTTGAGCGATTTGCGGCAGCGACTGAGTAACACGCGGTGGTCTTATCAGTTGCAGGGAACAAATTGGGATGCAGGCACCGATATCGATTACCTTAAGGATCTGGTTGACTATTGGCAGAACACTTACGACTGGCGGAAGCAGGAAGCGGCGCTCAACCAATTCGCACATTTCAAAACCGAGGTCGATGGCATTGGCATCCACTTCATTTACGAGCGTGGAAAAGGCCCAAATCCGTTTCCGGTTATTCTCACACACGGCTATCCCGATTCGTTTTATCGTTTCGCGAAAGTAATTCCCATGCTCACCGATCCCGAGTCGTTTGGCGGACGGGCGGAGGACGCTTTCGATGTCGTTGTGCCCGATTTGCCCGGCTACGGCTTTTCTGACAAACCGACGAAAAATGGAATGATCTTTCGCGTCAACGACCTTTGGGCGCGTTTGATGACAGATAAACTCGGCTACCAGAAATTTGGTGCGCACGGTGGAGATTGGGGCAGCACCGTCACCGAACAGCTCGCACGCAGCCACTCGGATTCCGTCGTGGCCGTTCATCTCACCGACGTTCCGTTCGGGCATATTTTCCAAAAACCCGACGATCCCTCTTCGGCTGAAGAAAAATTCCTCAAGAACTGCGAGCAATGGGTGCAAAAGGAAGGTGCCTATGTCATGATCCAGTCCACGAAACCGCAGAGTCTCGCTCACGGATTGAACGATTCGCCCGTCGGCCTCGCTTCATGGCTCGTGGAAAAATATCGCGACTGGAGCGATTGCGGCGGCGCGATCGAATCGCGATTCACCAAGGACGAACTTCTAACTCAGATCATGATCTACTGGGCAACCGAGTCGATCGGATCCTCCTTTCTGCCTTACTATGATTTCGTCAATGCCAGCCCCATGACGTGGATGAAGGAAGGGATGAAGAAGTTGACCGGTTCTTCCAAAGTGCCAGCGGCTTTCGCGTTTTTCCCTGGAGGCGCGCATTTGAAGGATATCAGTCAGCCGCCGCGCGAGTGGGCGGAGCGATTTTTCAATGTGCAACGCTGGACGGAGATGCCACGTGGCGGCCATTTCGCGGCGATGGAAGAGCCGGAATTGCTCGTTGAGGACATCCGCACTTGGTTCCGGACGTTTCGCGACAAACGCGGCACCGAAGATGATTCTCTTGAAACCTGTCGGGAGTTTCCTTCGAGCGTCGCGACAGGCTAGGCCAACATTTGTCCGTCGGTCCTGGTAGAGCCGCTGCTCGCGGGGCAGGCGCGCCAATCTAACCGTGAGCCGACTTGGCTGCTCGTCGGGCTAATACGCATACGTCTTGGCTGAGCACATGGCGCAGTTTGAACGTCAGCGTGCTCGAATTCTGGGCACTTATCGGGCACCTGACGTGAGTGCGGTTGCAGAAGAGCAGCAAGTCGCGTAGTATCTATGGCGCGGGGTGGAGCAGCCTGGTAGCTCGTCGGGCTCATAACCCGAAGGTCGTTGGTTCAAATCCAACCCCCGCAACCAAATTCACTGATTCGCAAGGGCTTGTTGGGCGCAACCAATAGGCCCTTCTTTTGTTTGGGAAAGACTTGGGAAAGAAATCAGTTTTCCCTTATCAATCTCAGGCCATCCGGTTCCGAAAAAGTCCCCTAGCTTCTCCGCAGCATCGTGCTCGTCTTTCGTGAAAGTGTGCGTGTAGTTTTCGGTCACGCTATTTCCACTATGCCCGAGGCGTTGCTTGCGAATCTGTTGCTGGATAGCTAGAGCCGTGGGTCGAGCGAAGGCAAAGCCTGTCCAGGCTGAATGGCCGTATCGGTGCTCGTGGGTTTCTGATCTCCGCGTAAGCTCTGGACAATGTTTGACGAAAATCGTGAGGCATACTCCCGCTTTGCCCTCTCCTGGGCAATCCCGTCTGATTGCGATGGATCTTGAAAGGACTGTGGGTTAGAAGAATGAGTAGCAAAGGAACTGGCACCAGGCCCTTGCCCAGCCATTTGCTGATTGGCGGCCAGAGCCCCTTTGTTTCGGGCAAGCTCTGCCTGCTCCAGTGCGAGTTTGTTTGATTCCTCTTCAATCCGCTTTCGGTAATCGTTGAGCTTGTCGCCGTTCGGTGTCTCGACGGTAGGCGCGGCCGTGGACGTGATGGACGTGCGCGGCTTCGGATTACTCCGGCCAGAAAAGAAAATCACGATCACCATAGCAACTGCCAACCCACCGAGCGCCATTGGTTGGATATTCTTCGGCAGAATCCCAGGAGGGGCGACGCGCTTGTCAGTGACCCCTGGAACCTCGATTGGATCGTTTGTCATCGAGATTCCTTCCTCACGAATAGGAGTCGGCTTTTGCCGATGGCTAGATAGCCGCGGTCAATGACTTTTTCCGCGATGTAAACTCCGTCTTTGTATTCGAAGTTCACGAGATTCGGTTTTCCATCCCGAATCTCGTACAGCGTCGGCGTTTCTTCAGGTTCTGCCTTGATGTACGTGAATTTCGAATCGTGATAGATGGCTTGCACATGAAAGGGTTTCTTCTCCGGGTCATAGCGATATGTGAATTTCGTTTCCGAAAGGAACTTGCTGATCTGGCCGTCTCGTTCCTTTTCAGCAGCCTCTTCGACGCGCTTTATCTCCTGCTTTTCAATGTCAATCTGCTGCCGGTAGTTTTCGAGATCTTCGGAAGACACGAAAATCGGTGCCTTGCGGGCCGCACTGATCATTGATTGCTCTTTGGGTTCAACGAATACCTTGAGGTCAGGCTCGGTATTTGGAAGATTCGAAACCTCGACCAGCACAAACGTGTAAATATTTCCGCTGGCCGTGATGAGGTTAAGATTCGTCATTGAGCCTTCTTTGGCGGGCTTTATATATGCGAAGTTCAGGTTGCCGTTGACAATCCACATATCCTTGTCGCCGCAACTGAAATCAAGAATTCGTTCCGCTTCGGGTAGAACTATCAGAGTCGTAAATTTGACCTTTGTGTTCAGCTTTACGACATCTTTAGACCCGTACGCGATCGTCTTGGTACTCGGCACGGGATCAGCTAGGACTGCAACTGGAGACGGTGATGGCTTTGATTTATGCTGGTTTTGCGTTGCCTCGGACGTAACGGCAACGGACAACAGAACGCCGAGAGCAATGAGGATAAGCGATAAAAATCGTTTCATCGTGATTTCTCCTTGGACAGCATTTCAAGGCCGGTCTTCAAACCGAACTGACCGAGCACCTGTTCCTTTCGCTCGTTGTCGTACGGGTCGTTCGTGTAAATCCAATAGCTTTTCGGGTCCACATTGAGGAGCAGCACTTTTGCGAAATCCCCCTGTTTGAGCAGTAATTCCTTCTTTGGGATAAGAGAGCGAATCTCACGAGTTTCGGCCCCGTTCAGATGGAAAACCTGGCTATACGCTTCGGAATCCATGCCGGGATTTGCGAGAAAGAATTTGGTTGGACAGTTTTCGGCCACCGTCGCGAGCATCTCGGAACGGAGCAAATCGTCGCTCGACTGCGTGGCGAGGATCATTGCAGCGTTGCGCTTCCGCCATGTTTTGAGGGCTTCCATGATGTAGTCGCGAATGACGGGATTTTTGAAAAACCGCCACGCTTCGTCCACTACAAATGCCTTGAATACCGTGGCGTTCGCGGCGTCCTGGACTGCCGTGCTGGCACGGTGGAGCACGTAAAACAGAAGCGGCTCCAGTAGTTCCGGAACTCTTTCCATTGCGCTGCCAGGAAATTTTATTTACGAGCGGCACTTCGTGACGAACCTAAAAGACCGCATGCGGCGCAAGGCACAACTTTTTCCAGGACGCTTCGATCTCGCATTGATGCGCCCCGTGCGCACAGTTCGCGAGTTTGACGACGTCGTCACAGCCACCTATTGCGGCTTCCGCGGCGCCTCTGATTACTACGAGCGATCGAGCGCCTTGCGCGTCATCGCCAATATTCACGCGCCCACTTTCATCATCACCGCGCAGGACGATCCGTTCGTTCCGTTCTCCAGCTTTTCCGATCCGGACCTCACGAACAATTCCTCCGTCGCTCTGGCCGCTCCGCGCCACGGCGGACATTGCGCGTTCATTTCAAAGGAAAGCGGCGAGGAACGCTTCTGGGCCGAGGCGAGAATCACGGAATTCTGCCGGCAGGTGTCGGAGAGCGCATCCCGACAAAAGAAATCCGAAGAAGCCCTCGAACGTTAAGAAACGCACCAGGATTTACTTTATGATAAGTATATCTTGATTGGACAACATTAAATTTGTGAAAGCCTATAAGGAAAGAGCTTGCCAAAATTTCCCGGTTGGTAGATATTGCTGCCGCGTCCCGGGCTCCATATACTCTCAGATGTCTTAGCAAGCAGGCGTGGCTTTCCCCTCGTTCCGCCACTTCTGGCGATTGAGCCATTGCCTGCACCGAATAGGAAGAACCGCTGATGTCCAGCCCTTCACGGTGCCGTGTTGGTGCAACCCGCGCAGTCCTGTCTGCTTGCGCGCTTCTTTCTTTCGCCTTCATCGTAGGGTGCACCTCATCAGGCCCATCCTCCGAATCGACGGCGCCCACAACGCCGAGCTTTACAGCCAGCGTATCCAGCGTCGGAAATGTTAGTCCCGGTCAGATCGGCGCGGTATATCAGATCGTGGTCTCCAACGCAGCTGGCGCGGCCGCTTCCAGTGGCACTGTGACGGTGACCGAGACTTCGGCAACTAACTTCACTGTGACTGGAACTCCCACTGGCTCAGGCTGGACTTGTACCGTTACCGGGCAGACTTTTAGTTGCACGAGCAGCGCGGCAGAGGGGGGCGGTCAAAGCTTTCCTCCAATTAATGTAACTGGAAACGTGACTGGGCCTGCGGGCGGGACCGTCAGCGTCTCGATCAGCATTTCGGGTGGCGGCATTACAGGTACTGTGAATTCCACCCCCACGGGAATTTCCATTGTTGCCCCGCCAACGATTAGCAAGGCATTTGGCGCATCCGGTATTGGAGTGGGCGGGTCCACTTCGCTCACCTTCACGGTCGCCAATCCTGCGGCCAACACCGTCGTTCAGACTGGCCTGGCCTTCAGCGACAGTTTTCCGGCGGGTTTAGCGGTGGCAGCGACTCCCGGGGTTACGGACACATGCAGCGGGACAGTGACGGCGGCCGCAGGTTCGGGAACAATCTCTTTAGCGAATGGCACGTCTGCCGCCCCAGGCGGCACCTGCACAATCAGCGTAAATGTGACCGCTACGGCTGCCGGCAGCTTTTCCAACACCGTGAACGGCGCGGGCACGGTTAAGTCGAGTAACGGCGGTACTGGCGTTGCCAGCAATACTGCGATTCTGAATGCGGCCGGACCGCCAACGATCAGCAAAGCGTTCGGCGCCGCGACGATTCCACTCACTAATGGCAACACGACTTTGACCTTCACGGTCGCCAATCCAGCAGCCAATTTGGCAGCGCTGACCGGCGTGGCATTCAGCGACAGTTTTCCGGCGGGTTTAGCGATGGCAGCGACTCCCGGTGTCACCGACACGTGCGGCGGTACTGTAACGGCGGCAGCAGGTTCGGGAACGGTCTCCCTCGCGAATGGCACGTCTGCCGCCCCAGGCGGCACCTGCACAATCAGCGTAAATGTGACCGGGACTTCGGCCGGGGCAAAGCCGAACACGACCGGCGCAATTTCCTCGACGCAAAGTGGAGCCGGAGCTGTCAGCAACACCGCAACGCTAACAGTCGTTGCGCCGCCCACGATCAGCAAAGCGTTTGGCGCGTCCAGCGTTTCACTTAACGGCTCCACGTCGCTGAGCTTCACCGTCACGAATCCGAATGCCACGAACGCTCTGAGCGGCGTCGCCTTTACCGACTCGCTACCCACGGGCATCGCCGTATCGACACCCAACGGCCTGACCGGCTCGTGCGGCACGGGCACCATTTCAGCGGTAGCAGGTACCTCTTCGGTGAACCTGTCGAGCGGGACGCTGGCGTCTGGCGGAACTTGTAACTTCAGCGTCAACGTGACGGGCACCACGGCCGGCGCACTCAGCAACACGACAGGAAATGTAACTTCAGCGGAAGGCGGCACAGGCTCGGCGAGCAACACGGCCAGCCTGGCGGTCGTCGCTCCGCCAACGATCAGCAAGGCCTTCGGTGCAAGCGGCGTAGCTGTAAACGCAACCACAACGCTCACCTTTACAATCACGAATCCCGCGGCCAATACCGTGGGTCTAACCGGCGTGGCCTTTAGCGACACTCTGCCGACCGGCCTGTTGATTGCGACGCCGAACGGATTGGCGAACACGTGCAACGGAACGCCAACAGCGACAGCGGGTGCGGGAACGGTTTCACTGACTGGCGGGACAGTGGGAGTTTCCACGAACTGCACCCTCACTGTGAATGTGACGCCCACGACGGCGGGAACTTTCCCCAACACGACAGGTGCGGTGAGCTCCACGAATGGTGGAACGGGCGCGGTCAGCAATACGGCGATGCTCAACGGAGCAGCGCCGCCAACCATCAGCAAGGCGTTCAGTGTTCCCACGATTCCTCTCAGCAGCGGGAACGCCACGTTGACTTTCACGATTACCAACCCTGCGACCAATCCGGTTGCTCTCACCGGCGTGGCCTTCAGCGATGCTCTGCCCACGGGTCTGGTAATTGCGACGCCGAACGGGTTGGCGAATACCTGCGGAGGAACTCCGACTGCGACGGCCGCTTCCGGTAGCATTACTCTGGCGGGCGGTACGCTGCCAATTAACAACAACTGCACGCTGAGTGTGAATGTGACGGGGACCACTGCCGGGGCCAAGCTGAATACAACTGGCGCGGTTTCTTCGACCCAAAGCGGAACCGGCGCGGTCAGCAATACTGCGACCCTTACAGTTCTCGCGCCGCCGACGGTCAGCAAAGCGTTTGGCGCGTCCAGCGTTTCACTTAACGGCTCCACGTCGCTGAGCTTCACCGTCACGAATCCGAATGCCACGAACACTCTGAGCGGCGTCGGTTTTAGCGACTCGCTACCCACGGGCCTTGCCGTATCGACACCAAACGGCCTGACCGGCTCGTGCGGCACGGGCACGCTTTCAGCAGTAGCAGGTTCCTCATCGGTGAGCCTGTCGAGCGGCACGCTGGCGGCCGCCGGTTCATGCAATTTCAGCGTGAACGTGACTGGAACCACGGCTGGGTCGGTCAGTAACACGACAGGGAATGTAACTTCAACCGAGGGCGGAGCGGGAACGACGAGCAACACGGCGAACTTGACGGTGGAAGCTCCGCCGACGATCAGCCTGGCGTTCGGAGCGTCCGGCGTCGCAGTGAATGGGACTACGACACTTACCTTCACGATCACGAATCCATCCGCCAACACCGCAGCCCTCACCGGCGTGGCCTTCACTGATGCTTTGCCCGCAAATCTTCTGGTGGCGACGCCCAGCGGACTGGCGAACACCTGCGCCGGGACGCCGACGGCGGCGGCAGGTTCAGGAAGCATCTCGCTGACTGGCGCGACGGTGGGCGTAAACACCACTTGCACGCTGACCGTGAACGTGACACCGAATCAAGCCGGTAGTTTCCCGGACACAACTGGCGCCGTGAGCTCCACTAACGGTGGAACGGGCACCGCCAGCAACACCGCGACTCTGAATGCGGCTGCGCCCCCGACGATCAGCATAATACTCGGCACGTCAGAGATTCCGCTGAACGGATCGACCACGCTGACCTTCTTGATCGCCAATCCTTCTGTCAATACCGTGACTCTCACCGGAGTGCAATTCACGGATAATCTGCCCGCCGGCTTGGTTTTGGGTTCGACGCCTCTGGTATCGAACGCCTGCGGCGGTACTACGGCTGGAGTAACAGGAGGCCCCTCTTCAGTGGGCTTGTCGGGCGTGACTCTGGCGGCGAATGCCACTTGCGCGTTCGTTGTGAGTGTGACCGGCACTGCTGCCGGCACTCTCAACATCCAGACCCTCCCGATTTCATCGACGCAAAGCGGAGCAGGCCTGGCCAGCAATAATTTGGTTCTGGTAGTTGTCGCTCCGCCAACGATCAGCAAGGCTTTCGGTGCGAGCGGCATAGCGGTCGGCGGGGCTACTACCCTCACCTTCACTATCACCAATCCCGCAGCCAATACGGTTGGCCTCACCGGCGTGGCGTTCGGCGATACGCTGCCCACAGGTTTGGTGGTCGCGGCAACGCCCAATCTAACAAACACCTGCGCCGGGACGCCAACGGCAAGCGCCGGAAGCATCTCGCTCGTTAATGGCGCCATTGCCGCCACGGGCGCGAACGCCACTTGCACGCTAAGTGTGAACGTGACGCCGACGGTTGCCGGCGTTTTCCCCAATACAACGGGCGCGGTGAACTCGACGAACGGTGGAACGGGCCTGGTCAGCAACACGGCTACCTTGAGTGCCGCCTTGCCGCCGACGATCAGCAAGGCGTTCGGCGCGCCCAGCATTCCGCTGAACACGAACACATCGTTGACCTTCACGATCACGAATCCAGCGGGTAACGTGGCTGCTCTAACCGGCCTGGCATTCACCGATAATTTGCCCACAGGCCTGGTAGTCGCCTCGACGCCTAATATAAGCAACACTTGTGCCGGGACTCCCACGGCAACAGCAGGTTCAGGGGCAGTCTCGCTCACCGGTGGTACCATCGCGACTCCGGGCAACACTTGTACCCTCAGCGTGAACGTTACCGGAAACGCCGCCGGCGTCCTTTCGAACACGACGGCCGCGGTTTCCTCGACGCAAAGCGGATCGGGTGCGGCCAGCAACACCGCCAACCTGACGGTGGTAGCTCCACCGACGATCAGCAAGGCGTTCGGTGGACCCGTGCCGGTAGGCGGGCCCACGACGCTCACCTTCACCATTACCAATCCCGCGGCCAACACGGTCGCTCAGGCTGGCGTGGCGTTCAGCGATACCTTCCCCACGGGATTGGTGGTCGCGACGCCGAACGGATTGACGAACACCTGCTCTGGGACGCCAACGGCGACGGCGGGTTCCGGAAGCGTCTCGCTGACCGGCGGCACGGTGGCCGTCAATACCACCTGCACGCTGACGGTGAATGTGACGGCGAATCAACCTGGTAGCTTGCCCAACGCCACCGGCGCGATTACCTCCTCCAATGGCGGCACGGGTACGGCCAGCAACACGGCGAACCTGACGGTGGAAGCACCGCCGACGATCAGTGTCGCGTTCGGTGCATCCGGTGTAACCGTAGGAGGAACCACGACGCTTACGGTCACCATCACCAATCCTGCGGCCAACACAGTCGCTCAGACTGGTGTGGCGTTTAGCGACACTCTGCCCACTGGCCTGGTGATTGCGACGCCGAACGGACTGGCGAACACATGCGCCGGAACTCCAACGGCGACGGCTGGTTCAGGAAGCATCTCTTTGGCCGGCGGTACGGTGGGTGTCAATACCACCTGCAGGCTCACGGTGAACGTGACGGCGAATCAGGCTGGAAGTTTCCCCGACACTACAGGTACGGTTAGCTCGACGAACGGCGGAACGGGCACGGTGAGCAACACCGCAACCCTGATTGCTGCTGCTGCGCCGACGATCAGCAAGGCGTTCACCGCGTCCAGCGTTCCGCTGAACGCATCGACGACGCTGACCTTCACGATCACAAATCCTGCGGCAAATACCGAAGCTCTTACCGGCTTGGCTTTCAGCGACACATTCCCCACCGGTTTGACGGTGGCGTCAACGCCTAACCTGACGAACACTTGTGCAGGGACACCAGTCGCGGCGGCTGGAACTGTCTTGCTAACCGGCGGGACATTAGCGATCAACAGCAGTTGCACGTTCAGCGTGAGCGTCACCGGGACGGCTGCTGGAACTCTGTCGAACACCACGGGCACGGTTTCCTCAACGCAAAGCGGAGCGGGCGCGCCTAGCAACGTCGCCAACCTGACTGTGGTAGCTCCGCCGACGATCAGCAAGGCCTTCGCCGGGTCGGTAGCGGTGGGCGGGACCACAACGCTCACGTTTACGATTACCAATCCCGCGGCCAACACAGTCGCTCAAGCTGGCGTGGCGTTCACCGATACATTCCCCACGGGCTTGGTGGTGGCGTCGACACCGAATCTGACGAACACCTGCGCCGGGACGCCCACCGGGACGGCGGGTTCAGGAAGCGTCGCGCTGACCGGCGGCACGGTGGCCGTCAATACCAACTGCACGCTAACGGTGAGCGTGACGGCGAATCAAGCCGGAAGTTTGTCCAACACCACGGGCGCGGTGAGTTCCACCAACGGCGGAACGGGCACGGCCAGCAACACCGCGACTCTGAACTCGGTTGCTCCGCCGACGATCAGCAAGGCTTTCGGGGCCCCCTCGATTGGGGTGAATGGCACGACCACGCTGACTTTCACGATTACGAATCCCGTGTCCAACGCGGCTGCTCTGACTGGCGTAGCCTTCAGCGACACATTCCCCACAGGTCTGGTGATGGCGGCTACGCCGGGTCTGACGAACACCTGCGCTGGTACACCAACAGCGACAGCCGGCTCGGGAAGCGTTTCGCTGACCGGCGGCGCGGTGGCCGTCAACGCCAACTGCGCGGTGAGCGTGAACGTAACAGCGACAGCGCCTGGCAGTTTTCCCAACACCACGGGCGCGGTGACCTCCACCAACGGTGGAACGGGCACGGCCAGTAACACTGCGACTCTCACCGCGTTTGCGCTGCCAACGATCAGCAAGGCCTTCGGCGCTCCCACGGTTCCGCTCAATGGGACGACCACGCTGACCTTCACAATCGCTAACCCCGCTGGCAACACGACAGCTCTTACGGGCGTGGCCTTCAGCGACGCCTTCCCAGCCGGCTTGGCGGTTGCAGCCACGCCAAACCTCACGAACACTTGCGGCGGGACGCCGGCGGCGAGTGGAGGAAGCGTCTCGCTGACTGGCGGCACCAGCGCTGCCCCTGGCAGCACTTGCACGCTCAGCGTGAACGTGACCGGGACCACAGTTGGGGCCAAGCCAAACACTACTGGCACGATTTCCTCGACGCAAACAGGAACAGGTGCGGTCAGCAACACTGCGACACTGACTGTCCTTGCGCCGGCAACGATTAGCAAGGCGTTTGGTGCGTCCACGATTCCGTTGAACGGGAACACTACGTTGACCTTCACCATCACGAACCCCAATGCCTTGAACTCGCTAAGCGGGGTCGCCTTCACCGATACCCTGACTAACGGCCTGCAGGTCGCGGCGACGCCCGCGTTAACAAATACCTGTAATGGAACGGTTGGAGGAGCGACATCTGCTTCCACATCATTGAACCTGTCCGGCGGAACGCTGTTAGCGGGTGGATCGTGCACCATCAGCCTCAGCGTGAAAGGCACAACTGCAATCAACGTCAATAACACGACCAGCACGCTGACCTCAACAGAAGGCGGCACGGGCGCTACAAGTAACACTGCGACCCTAGCAGTAGTTGGTCCGCCAGGCCTCGGTAAGGTTTTCAGCCCATCTACCATAGGGGCGGGCGGGACCAGTATTCTCACCTTTAACATCATCCAGGGGACAAACGATACCGGTGCTACCGGGTTGGCCTTTAGCGACACGTTCCCGACGGGGATGGTAATGGCCCCGACCGTTGGGTTAGCTAATTCGTGCGGCGGAGTGGTCTCGGGAGCGACAGCGGGTTCGGCAAGCATCTCGCTCTCTGGCGGCGCCGTCAATGGTGCGGGAGTTTGCGTGATTCAAGTGAACGTAACGGCCGCGACGCCCGGCAGTTACGTCAATACCACCGGTCCAATCTCCGATACTAGCGGTGGGACTGGCGGCACCGCTTCGGGAACCCTGACCGTGCTTACGAACCCGACGATCAGCAAGGGTTTCGGCGCTTCCACGATTCCGCTCAATGGAACAACTTCATTAAGCTTCACCATCAGCAATCCGACGACGGTTACTCTCACTGGTCTAACCTTCAACGACCCGTTACCGGCAGGGCTGGTGGTCTCCACGCTGTTCGTTCTGAATAGCAACACCTGTAACGTGGCGCCCACGGCGTCAGCGGGTGCTATTTCGGTGGGCATCTCCAACGCAACGCTGGCAGCCGGCGCCTCGTGCACATTCAGTATCAACGTGACCGGGACAACCACGGGAGCCAAGCCCAACACGACGGGCGCAATTTCCTCGACCCAAACCGGAACAGGCCCAACCAGCAACACGGCGACGCTGACGGTGGTTGCGCCGCCAACGATCACGAAAGCCTTCGGCGCCTCCATAATTCCGCTTACCGGGTCCACTTCGCTAAGCTTCACCATCAATAACCCCAATTCTTCGCCGCTAACCGGAGTCGGCTTTACCGACACGTTCCAGACCAACCTGGCGATATTGACTCCCAACGGCCTGAGCGGTTCGTGCGGCGCTGGGATAATTTCTGCGAGCGCAGGTTCCACCTCACTGAGCTTGACCGGCGGAACGCTGTCGGCTGGCGGATCGTGCACCTTCAGTGTCAACGTGAGAGTCGGTGGCTTGAGCGGCGGCACGCTCACTAATACCACCAGCGCGATAACTTCGAACGAAGGCGGCACGGGCTTGACAAGCAACACTGTGTCCTTGACGGCGCTTGCTGCGCCAGCCATCAACCTGCCCAGCCCGGACACGGCTGGTGTCGGGTCGTCGATCATCATCACCGGGTCCAACTTCGGACCGTCACAGTCGCAAGTGTCCGGCACCGTTACAATCAATGGAGCCATAGCGACTGTTACCAACTGGACCTCGACGAGCATCACGGCGACGGTGCCGTCCGGCGCTACCGCTTCAGGCAATGTGATTGTGACGGTGTTGGGTGTGGCCAGTAATCCGGAGGCCTTCACCGTGCAGACTTGCACCACGAACTGCACGATTTCCGGGCAGGTTACAGGTCCGTGGAACCAGGGCGTCTCGATAGCCCTCAGCGGCGGCGCCAGCGCTACCACCACGACCGACACAAACGGGAACTACACATTTACGGGCTTGACGACGGGGACCTACACGATCACTGTCAACTCCGGCACGACACCCGCTCTGCAAGGTTACAACTTCTCGCCGACCTCCTATTCCGCGGTCAATGTGAATGGCAATATAACCGGCGAGAACTTCACGGAAACGTCCCTGGTAGGCTCCTTCAGCATCTCCGGGACGATAACCTATTCAGGGGCATTCACCGGAACCACGCACAACACCCTGATCAATGCGTATCCGTGCACGGGTTGCGGTCCTACGGCGGGAACGACTCTTACTTCTGTGCCCATAGCAGGCGGCACGCTCTATACCATCAGAGGCCTCGGGACCGGAAGCTACATCGTAAACGCCGAAATAGACGCCCAGGACACAGGGGTTTATAACGCCTCGAATCCGGAAGGCGGCTACACCGGCAATAACGGCGTAGTCTCTATCACGAACGCGAACGCGACCAGTGTCAACTTTGCTATTGCCGATCGCTCGGCCCCTGCGGTAGGCGCCCTGACACCGCCGACCCTGCAGGGCGTCTCTACGTACGCTGGTGCGTCAAGCGGCACCGCCCTTATCTTCTACAACCCGTCTCAGAGTAGCTTCGGCGAAGAGGTCGGGACGTCCTACAAGCTTTACTATGGCACGACCAATCCGCCCACCAGTTCCGTAACCTTCGCTGCGGGTAACTCGCAAGACGTATATCTCCTGCATGGTCTGACCAACGGCGCCCAATACTATTTCCAGATGTCTGCGCTTGACTCCTCAGGGACAGTGGAAGGCGCGAAGTCTTCGATAACTCAGATAACGGAACCGGTGACCATCCAAACCCCGACTGGCGGCGGAACCATCTCCGGCCAGATCACATTTGCCGGCATAACTCCCACTGGGCCTTTGACTGTCGGGCTGTACAGCAACAATGGCGTTTATATCGAATCCGTCCCGGCGGCGGGCTTGACGAGTCCGTTTACGTACAGCATTAACGCCCCGGCCGGCAACTATCAACTCTTTGTCGTCCTTGACCAGAACAACGATGGCGTCATAGATGCTGGAGATGTGACCAACTTCGTTGGGAAGAATGGTCCCCCGTCGGTTATCGTTCCTTCATCGGGCCCGACGGTCGCGCTTGCTGTGGCCGCCGCGCCAACCTATGTCACAACCAATCACCAGTTGTTTGGCGGCGTTAGCACCTACAGCGTTCAGGTTGGGATAAATCTCGGAGCGGAACTCCCCATTTCAATGACGCTATTCTCGGCGCCGAACGTAGCCGTTCCGTTTGACATGACTGCGAGCATCAACAACAACAGCTACCAGCCGATATTTAGCAGCACCGCAATTCCAGTCGTGGGGGATCTCTATCAATTCTTGGTTACCTTCGAGAACGGCAGTACGCAGGTCGTCACGAGCACAGTGACCGGTGTGCTTACTTCTTCTCCCACCGATCAATTTGCGACGAACTTGCAGGTGGTTACAAGTTCGCCTTACTCTGCAACCGTTCCAGAGTTCACTTGGACCGATCCCACATCACCTGCGTTCTATACCTTACAGGTGAATGTCAACGGCACCAATGGAGTATCTGAGAACTGGAGTTTCCCGCATGATGGCAGCCTCCCGAGCGGAACGACCAGTGCCGTGTTTAACTCGGACGGCAGAGCAAACCCGTCAGCCCTGTCGGCTGGAGATACTTACGACTGGTCGGTTACGGTTCAGGATGCCAACAACAATTCTGCCACGCAAGTCGTCAGTTACACTGTGCCCCAGGCGGGAGTATCGCCGCCGACCGTCAGCGTTGTGTTCAATCCCACCGGCATAGCGGTCGGCGGACAAACCACGATGAACTTCATTCTCGCCAACCCCAATGCCTCGAGTTCGCTGAGCCAGGTCGGCTTTACCGACATCCTGAACAGCGGGCTTCAGGTGGTGTCGGCCGGGTCAAACACGTGCGGCGGGACGCCGACGGGAGTGACCGCGGGTTCCACTTCCGTGGGCCTGTCAGGAGTGACATTGCCGGGGAACGGTGGATTTAATACGCAAGGACAGTGCACCTTCAGCATCGTCGTGACTACGACTACCCCCGGCGTGATGAGCAACTCCGCCAGCAATGTGACTTCCCTTGAGGGCGGCACGGGCTCAAGTACTGCGGGCACTGTGACTGTGATCAGTATTCCTCCGCCGACGGTTACAAGCCTCAGCACGAACTCGGGACCGGTCGGATCGACGCTGATCATTAACGGGACGAACTTCGGAGCATCCCAGCAACTTGTAACTGGAACTTTTAGCAGTGTTAGCCTGAATGGAGTGGGGGTTCCAGCATTTGACATACTTACCTGGAGTAATACCAGCATCCAGATAATTGTGCCGGCGGGCGCGCCCACAGGTTTTGTGGTGGTGACTGTTTTGGGCGTGTCCAGTGCTACATCCTCCGCATCGGCCTTTACGATCACTGCGGGCGCGATCACGCAGGTCGTGTTCCAATCGACGCCGGCGAACACGGCACCAGGCGCACCGATCCCGCAATTCACAGTGGCGCTCGAGGACGCTCAAAACAACATCAACACCGCCTCGTCGGGCCCGATCACGATGCGGATCTATCCCAGCTCCAATCCTGGAAGCGGGACTCTGTCCGGCACGACGTCGGTCACGCCTGTAAACGGCATCGCCACGTTCAGCGGCCTTAGCATCAATAACGTTGGAACGGGCTACCAACTGCAGGCGAGTTACGCACCGTGCGGGTGCAGCGGCGTCAGTAACACATTTAAGATCACGGCCTCAGCGCTCTCAATTCTCACGACTTCCAGCCAGCTTCCGACTGGGTATGTCGGAACGACGTATCCGCCGACGTTCCTCTCAGCTACTGGCGGCTCAGGCACTGGGTACACCTGGTCGGTCGCCAGCGGGGCGTTACCCACAGGGCTTACGCTGAGTGGGGCGGGAGCGATCAGTTTCACTTCCCCGACTGCCCCTGGATCGTTCACCTTTACTGCGCAGGTGAAGGACTCATTGAGCAACACGACCACGGCGAGTCTCACCATCAATGTCACCTCGACGCTCACGGTTACCACCACGTCGTTGCCGACGGGTACGATCAACTCGCAATATGCAAAGAATAATTCAGCTTTCCTGATGGCTGCAGGCGGCACCACGCCGTACGTTTCGTGGACGATTACTTCGGGGAGCTTGCCTTCCGGACTAACGCTCAACGGCGGCAACGGCGCCATTTACGGAACGCCGACGGCAGGTGGAACATTCCCTGTGACGTTCCAGGTTAAGGACTCAGTTGGCTCGACGGCTTCGGCGAGCCTCAGTATCTCTGTGAGTTCTTCGCTGCAAATTACGTCAAGCGGCTTGCAGACGGCTGAGATCCTTTCCACGTATCAAAATACGTTGAGTGCGACAGGCGGAACGCAACCGTATTCGAATTGGACCGTCGTCTCGGGCAGCCTGCCGGCGGGCTTGAGCTTGAATTCCAGCACCGGATCGATATCGGGAACAATTTCAAACGCGGCCGACGTCACGACCTACAACTTCACGGTTCAGGTCCAGGATTCCGCCAGCAACACGGCGCGGGCCGACCTGTCCATGGTTGTAATCTCCAATCTGCACATCATCGGAATCGCGCTGCCCGGCGCCAATGGCCCCAACAATTTCAACTTGCCAACCGGGGCATTGGGCGTAGCTTATCCGGCTACTACCATGTCAGCCGCTGGTGGGTTCCCACCATACTCGAATTGGTCTGCTACTGGCCTGCCGACTGGATTGTCGATTAACCCATCCACGGGAGCCATTTCCGGCACGCCAACGGCTACTGGGACTTTCAGCAGTGTTGTACTTCAGGTGAAGGATTCCACAGGCTTCACCGCGACGTCCCCAACATTCAGCATGAAAGTCAACGGGTCTGGCGGTCTTGTGATTACAACGACTTCCTTGCTCCCAGCCAATGCAGGGACATTCTATTCGGCGCAGTTGAATGCCACGGGCGGATCGAATACGGGATATACGTGGTCTGGCGGGAACGGCCTTTCCGGCTTTGGCCTGTCGCTGAGTTCTGCCGGCGTGATATCGGGCACTCCTACCGGTTCTACTCGAATTCTTACGACGGTCACTGTGACCGATTCACTATCCAATACCGCAACTACCACTTTGCTCCTCACCATTGATGGCATTACACCGTGCGGTACAGGTAGCGAGTCGCTCCTGAACGGCACCTATGCCGTCTACTTCCGTGGCTTCATGGGGGCAGGCGTCGGGAGTCCGACGACAGCCGTCGCCAGCTTCACGACCGATGGCCACGGCAACATAACGGGAACCGGGGATGAGGACTTCAACGCCTCCTTTACGGGTGGCGATGTACACCTGCAGATCGTTCCGAGCGGGGGCGGAAGCGTGAGCTCCTATTCCGTGGGATCCGACAACCGCGGCTGCGTGACGCTTCAGTTCAACAGCGGCCAAACTACGACAGCACGCTTCGCGCTGGGTGGTCTAACGACAATCAACAGCACGACTGTGGCAACCTCCGGCCGGGTTATCGAGTTCGACGACAATTCCGGCAACGGGTCCGGCACGCGCGGCGCCGGTATGATCTTCCGGCAGACACCCGCCGCATTCGTCGGTTCCGCGCTGCAACCGAATTACACGATCGGTATGGAAGGGTGGGATCCGTCGGGCGGGAAGGTAGCGAACGTCGGCACCTTTACACTGAACACCACAACCGGGCTGGTATCGGCCGGCTACTTCGACTACAACAACGCCGGTACCACGGCCAGCGTTCTGGGCACGGCCAGCGGCTTCATCAGCCTCGCCGGTATTTCCCCCACGACGGGCCGGACCAGCATGACTTTCACGGCCGGAAGCGCGACTTTTGATTGGGAGATCTACGTCATCAACGCGAACCAGTTCCTGGTCGTTTCCATCGACCCGATCGGGACGAACACTCCGCTTACGGTCGGTCGCATATTTGCGACAGGCGCTCCCGGATCGTTCAGCACTGGCTCCGTCAATGGCAGTTACATCATCCATGGGACCGGATTCGATCAGACTGGATCGACTGCGGGAGTCGGAGTCGCCGACACCATACTCGGCTTGATCAATGCGTCCAACGGAACCTTCGGCAATGGGAGCACGATCTACCAGTATGAGAACGGGCAACCTTTGCAAGTGCAGTCCATATCCGGCATCACCTATTCGGTGGATCCGGCATCGGGTCGCATGACCTTGCAGAATACCGGCGGCGGTGGCGGAGCACCTGTCTTCTATCTGGTGACACCGACTGACGATGGAATCGCCGCGGTCTTCGGAGGCCCTGACGGCAGCGACGCGCAATTTGGTTATATCGACATTCAAACCAACCCCGGCACCTACTCGAACAATTCGATCTCCGGGAACTATACGATTGGGACAGAGGATCCCGGCGACAACAACGTGACGTATCTATCTGGGACCGGGCCCTTCACGGCGGGCACCGGCACCGTTCAGCGGGATACCAGCAGTTTGAGCGGGCTGGCCACGTCTCCGGCTACGTTTACCTTCGAGATCGGCGCGGACGGGACGGGCGATATAGGATTTGCCGACGGAGTTGCCATTACGAATGGATCGAAAATCTGGTATCTCAATGGAGCCTCCGGTGCGCCGGCGTTCCTCCGCGTCTTTGAACAGGAAAGTCCGGCCCTGACAATTGCAGTGCCCGGACTGCCATCACAGGCAGTCGGGAGCAATTATCCGGCCACCACATTCAGCGCGGTTGGCGGTTCCGGGACGGGCTACGTTTGGTCGATTGCCAGCGGTTCGCTGCCGCTCGGCCTTTCCTTGAATACGAGCACTGGTGCGCTCGTGAACAGCCCGCATCCCACGACACCCAATACCTATTCGTTCTCGCTGCAAGTCATTGACTCGCTCGGTCACACGGCTACTACCGGCACACTCAGCATCACGATCTACCCAGCGCTCGCGATTACGCCACCCTCATCATTCCCGGCTGGCAGTGTCGGCGCGAGCTATCCGGCGCAGTCGTTTAATGCCTCGGGCGGCTCCGGCACCGGTTATACGTTTACGATTGCGTCGGGATCGTTGCCGAGTCCATTGATACTCGAACTCAATGGCTCAATCGCCAGCGCTATCCCCATGGCCGCGGGAACCTATTCGTTTACGGTCAAGGTGACTGACTCGGTGGGCGACACCGTGACGAGCAGCAGTCTGAGCATCGTGGTTAGCGCAGGTCCGCTTTCGGTGATAGCGCCGGCATCGCTGCCCGCAGGCACCATCGGCGTGCCTTATCCTGAGGAGGGGTTCGGTGCACTCGGAGGTTCCGGGACAGGCTACGTCTTCACAATTGCCTCGGGATCGTTGCCGCCTGGATTGACTCTGTCCAGTAACGGCACGATCACAAATAGCCCGAATCCCACGACGACTACCGGGTCGCCCTTCACGTTCACCGTGAAGGTCACCGACTCGCTGGGTGCCACGGCTACGTCCAGCCCGGCCAGCAGCATCACCATCAATGCGAACACTGGCCTGGTGATTACGCCGCCCTCACCGCTGCCGAATGGAGCGGTTGGCAACTCATATATCGTGGGTGCGTTTACTGCCAGCGGCGGTTCAGGCACTGGTTACACTTGGGCTGTTGCCACCGGCGCGCTGCCGGCTGGACTTGCCTTAGGTGCCGGCACAGGCTCGATTACCGGCTCACCAACTGCGGCGGGAACTTCTCCTTTCACCGTCATGGTGACTGACTCGCTGGGACACACGGCAAGTACCGGCTTGCTGAGCATTACAGTCACTGGAACGGGGCTTGCGATCTCGACTTCAGCGCTCCCGTCCGGTCTACCGTTGTCGCATTACTTTGCCCTCGTGAGCGCGAGTGGCGGAACGCCTCCGTATGGGCAGTACACCGTCGCTGGCGGGACCTTGCCTGCCGGATATAGTCTCAACGCCAATACAGGCGAGATTACGGGCGTAACGTCATCGAGCGCGCCCGCTTCCAGTTTCACGGTCCAGGTGAAGGACAGCCAGGGTGCGACGGCGACGAAGAGTTTGAGCATTACCGTAAATGCGACGCTAACCATCAATGCAACGTCGGTCTCGCCTGGCTTTGTTGGCACTCCGTACGTTGATGTCTTGACGGCGACCGGCGGGACGGGTACCGGATACACATGGTCGCTTGTGGGTGGATCCCTCCCCACGCCGCTGGCCGTGAGCAACCTTACTGTTGGTTCCAATGTTGACGGACAGATTTCCGGTACGATTACCTCGTCGGCCGGCTCCTATACCTTCACGATTCAGGTGAAGGATTCAGGAAACAACATCGCCACGTCAACGCTTTTCATGGAAGTTTTACCGCAATTCAAATTCACCACCAATCCGTTGCCGACAGGAGTTCCGGGACAAACTTATCCTGGGGTTTCGCTTGGCGCGTCCCCCTATCTCGCGGGAGGGTTCCCGCCCTACAAGAACTTTGCCATAACTTCGGGCAGTTTGCCTGCAGGTCTAAATCTGGACCCGAACCTGGGAACTATTTCCGGCAATGTTTCTTCGTCTGCTTCGGTCACGACCTATAGCTTCACCGTCCAGGCCCAGGACACTTTTGGAGAAACAGCGTCGTCGAGTACCCTGTTTTTAGCAATCAATGCGTCGCTGGCGATTACAACTACGTCAGTCCCGACCGGGATAGTCGGTACGCCATATTCCGTGACTTTGGCCGCTACGGGTGGGATTCTGCCCTATACATGGAGCGGAACAGCTCCGACTGGCTATACATTGGGCTCCAATGGAGTGCTCTCCGGCACACCGACAATAGCCTCTTCGGCCAACTTTGTCGCAACCGTCACCGATTCCAGTACTCCCACCGCAATCGTTGCCCGTGTCAGATTGACCGTTGTGACCGATAGTGCCATGTCCTGCGGGACAGGAAATGAGGGCATCCTCAACGGCAGTTACGCCTTCTACGCGCAAGGCTTCCAGGGCGGCGGGTTGGGGAGCTACGTCGTTAGCGCCGGCAGTTTTACGGCGAACGGGGCTGGCGGCATCTCGGGCGGAGACTTCGATAACAACACCGCGAGCTCGAATGGAGGCAACGTACACGCCACTATTCTTTCCTCCGGGAGTTCCTACTCCGTAGGCCCTGACAATCGCGGCTGCATGACGCTGGCTCTCTCTTCGGGTGGTCCGGTTGTGTTCCACTTCGCGCTGGGCGGAGTCGGTGGTAATTCGGCCGGCGTCGCAGCCAAGGGACGATTCGAGTCTTGGAGCGCCACGATACATACATCCGGAATAATCCTGCAGCAAACTCAGAGCGCTTTCTCAAATAGCGCGCTTGCGGCCCGGTTTGCATTCGGCATGGACGGCTTCGACGCTTCCGGGAACCATGCCGCCATGGGCGGGTCTTTCGGCCTCGGCGGAGGAACCATTTCGAGCGGTTATTTTGACTTTACGGATGGGAGCAATGGAAGTAGTGCCTCGCTTTACAGCGTGGCAGGCACGGCCTCAGGCTCCATCGGAAGCGTTTCCGGTACGGGTCGCGCTACCGCAACCTACAATGTCGGCTCAAACATCCTGGATTGGGTCATCTACGTGGTCAACGAAAACCAGTTCTTTGTTATGTCCGCGGATACGCTGGGTTCGAACACGCCGCTCACCGTTGGCCGCGCCATATCGACTGCCAGTTCGTTCACGACCGGTACGTTTAGCGGAAGCTACATTTTCCACATCACGGGCTACGTGTCATCTCAGGATGAAGCTAACATCGTCCTTGGACGCCTTTCCGTTGATGGCAGTGGGAACATCTCAACCGGGAGCCTGTACGAATATGTGAACGAGCTGGACGCGTTTATCTACCAGCCGCTTACAGGGACCTATTCAATCGGCCCCACCTCCGGGCGCGCTGTTCTGAATAGCGGGGGAAGTAACCAACCGATCTTGTACCTGGTGAACCCCACGCCGGACGGGATCGCCGCCTTTGTGATTGACACGGACAGCACTGCGGGTTTCGGAATTTCTGAAATACAGCCGGCCGGAACGTACAGCAACAATTCAATCTCAGGATCCTATATTTATGGTCCCGACGAGCTGGGTGACAATACCGACGTCACCGCTGGCCAACAAGCAAGCGTTGGATCCGCCAACTTCACTGCAGGAGTCGGGACCCTGGTGCATGACAACTCCAATCCTAACGGCGGTATATTGACTACCAACGCGCCGACCCAAATTTGCTTTGCCATCAACCCGGATGGAACCGGAACGTTCGCGTTTGGCACATGTGGCGCTCCTTCCGGGATCGCTATCACGAACGGGACTAAAATCTTCTATTTCCAATATGGCGAAAATACGCCCGCCCAAATTCACGTGTATGAACAGTAAGGTGTGCTAGTTCAATCTGAGCCATCCGACCGAGCGTTATCAAATTTGGTTTAAGACTGGTTTCATCTCAGAAGGAACAACGTTCCGTGGGTTTAGTGCGCGGAGCTGTTGGTAGTTGCGGTTTTCGCCGGAGGCAAATTCCCGCGAATTAGTGAGTCCACCTGATTCCAGACCTTGGGATCGCATTCAATTTGCGTGTGGGCCTTGAGGAATATCCTGTTGTACCAGGGATAGTCGGAACAGTTGTAAGCGCTTGAACCGTAATGGGATTGAAAATTTCCGAGAATCTTTGTGCGGGACGAGTCCGCCGCGCGAATTTCAGGTTCCCCTCGAAGCATCCCCTCCGCCTGATAGAAATTTACGGCCATTGAATTCCTTCCTTCGCCAAGAGGTGCTGAATGCCCTTCTCGGGTGACTTGGCAAGCACATAAGACCCCATGCTTGCGCGGTGAGGCCATTGTCCCTACCAAGAATCCCGTCTGAGCGGTCAAAAGCTGCTGCGGCCCAGAGGCAAGCAATTCAGAGCAGCTCTATGCGCACGGTATCGCCTGTATAAGTGCGCTCGAGATTGGTCACGGCGCTACAAAGCGCAATTCTCCGTCAAGTTCAGGTTGTGGTGACTCAGAGCTGGGCAAGCTAGGCCGCGCGGCGTTCGTATCGATGATGGAGTCCGCCAACTTCGGGCAACTCCACCACTTTTCCAAGTGCTCGAGGCTGTACCCTCCGAGGGATCGGCGCATCTTTCTCCAAGGAAAGGTGCGTGCGTGCTCGCTCGTAGTATTCGAAATATGATTTCAAGATGCGATGCAGGCCCATTTGATTCAAAACGATAACATGGTCCAAGCACTCGCGGCGAATCGATCCGATTAACCGTTCAACGTAAGGATTCTGCCAGGGTGATTTCGGAGCGGTGAGGACTTCCCGAATTCCAAGCCAAGTTGCCGCTTCACGAAACTTCTCTCCATAGATGCCATCACGATCGCGAGGCAAATAGCGAGGTGCACGGTCCCAAGGGAAAGCTTCCAGCAGTTGCCGGGCAGTCCATTCCGCCGTGGGATTCGCGGTCACAGCAAAATGAATAGGACGCCGGCGGTCGTGGGAGAGAATCACAAAGACGAACAGAACCCGGAACGTGACCGTCGGTACAACAAAGAAGTCGGCAGAGACTAAGGTCTGCATGTGGTTCTTCAGAAAGGTGCGCCATGTTTGCGACGGCGGCTTTCGGTGTCGGACCATGTACTTCGCCAGTGTTGCTTGCGAGATCGAAATGCCAATTTTCATCAATTCCCCATGAATGCGTGGAGCTGTCCTTCGCCAAAAGTCCGCCGGTCCTGAAAACGCGAATTTCTGATCGATCAGCTTCTCGAAAGCATCGCATGTCTCGGATTCTTTTTCGGGCTAGTACGCGCTCCAGCGACTTGTACGAGCTGGCTGAAGTTCTAAGGACGCGCCTGTTCAACTCGGTCTGAGCCGAAGCATTGCTTTTGAGGTTGTACGAGCCTTACGCCGCGCGTTCGTAGCGGTGATGCAAACCGCCGAGTCTGGGAAGTCCCGTGACCTGGCCGCAATTCGTAGCCGGAATTCGCTGGCTTGGCGTTTGTTTCGCTAAACCGAGATGCGTGCGGTCTTCGTGGTAGTAGCGGATGTAATCGGAAAGAAGTCGCTTCAAATGCTGCTCGTTGACTGGGATCACATGATCGAGCAGATCGCGCCGACAGCTTTCGACCCAACGCTCCGCCACGCCGTTTTGCCAAGGACTTTCAAAGGAGGTCTGCACCGGCCTGATTCCCAGCGACCGTGCAGCCGTGGGCACCTCTATTCCGTACTTACCATCGCGGTCAAAGATGAGAAACAGGGGAGCCGAGTCAAAAGGAAATGCTTCCCGCAACTGCTGGACGACCCACAAGCTCGTCGGATGCTTGGTGACGTTGAAATGCAGGATGCGGCGGCGATCATGGCTGACCACAAAGAAGCAGTAGAGCAAGCCGAACGTGATCGTTGGAACAGTGAAGAAATCCATCGCGGCAATGGCCTCTCGGTGATTGCGCAGAAACACAAGCCAGCGTTTGGCTGGCTCAGGATCTCTTGGCGCTCGCTTCATCCAACGGGAGATTGTCCGTTCCGAGATATCAAATCCGAGCATAAGAAGCTCGCCGTGAATGCGCGGTGCTCCCCAGGTTGGATTCTCTGCGACCATCCGAAAAATCAGTTCCCGAACTTCCTTTGAAATTCTCTTCCTGCCGATCACCCGCCGAGCCCTGGAGATAGCTCGCCAATAGAGTGCGAATCCCAATCTGTGCCAGTGCACAACGGTCTCGGGGCTCACGACGATGAGAGCCTGTTTCCAGTCGGACCAGAACCTTCGCGCCAACACCCAGAAGATCTTGTCGAATATTACTAGTCTCGGCCTGGGAATCTTCCGTTTCAATGCCGCGAGTTGCTGGCGAAGGGCGAGGTTTTCGAGAAGCAGACTGCGACGACTGCGGAGGAGTTGGAGGATCGCACCCGCCAGGAGTACAAACATATCTATCATGTGTGAGTGCTATCGCGCTTTGCCTGTGAATGGCAATGCCATATCCTGGTGAAATCACAGGCCGACCGAATTTTGGCGAGGGACACGCGGATGACTTACCGTTTGCCCGTAAATCGATCCGAATCGGTTTCTGTGGCCGGCAGGTCGTGCGAGATGATCATTCTATGAATCGGCAACCACACTCGCGTCAGCAACTCACGCGCGCAGGGTCACATGCCCAGATCCCTTCCGGTCCTTCAGACGGATGCACACCACTGCTCCGGCGGACTCCAGGGTGTGTTGCAGGCCATGATTCCTTTCGTACCTGTTCCTGGCTGAAGTCGCGCCTAAAATGCTAGGGCGCGGGCCGCACGGTCTCAAGTTGATTCCAGTTTCCCGAGAGTTGCCCGTTCGGGTTGAAGTTTGGATTATCACTCATGATGTATTCGTTAGATCCGTTCAACCAGGCGTGATCATATAGGTTGCTGAGTTCCATGGTTCTTCCACTCGTGGGGTCCCGGAAGGTCTGCACACCTCGTATGTTCTGGTCAAATCCGAAGGCACTGTTTTGCGAACCCCGCTCTGCGTTGGCGGTGACGCCATTGATGGTGTCGGCGACATGCCTTTGAAAGGCGGCCACCATTGAGTCGATGGTGGCTTCCTTTTGAGCCTCAGCCTGGTAGAGTTTCGCAATAAATCCATTCGAATAAGCCCGCCACTTCGGCTCCGGTCGAATGGAACTGATCATCACTTTGAACAGTTTATCGTTGGCATCGAGTTGGCCTTGCGGCGCCCGCAAAGCCGTCACGTCGATCGCGTGGCAATCGAAAAAGGCGCCTCGGCCCTGGCGAAAAATACGTGTCACGACAACCAGGGCCACCCAATCCTCCAAGTCCTTGCCATTTTTTTGGAATTTGACGCGTGCGCGAATTGCATCGGTTCGAGCGCTACCGTCATTACTGTCACCCGACGGCAGCCCCAATTGCTTGCGTGCGATCTGGTTCAGTTCGGGGAATGGCTCAACCGAAACAACCGTACTGCCGCTAGGGAACACGCTGAACACGTTTTGGCGAAAATAATCTTCAGCTTTCATGGGTTTCTTCAGTGGGCATGGTTTGCCCTCAGCACCGAGTGCGCGTCGCTTAGGATCCGACAGATTCCGCAACTCTGCGGGATCATCCGTATATTGCCAGCTGTCGTTAGGGGCACCTTGAAAAGCGATGGATCCATCCGAACTCGTAGCCTCCCACGACACCGCATGGATGTCCGAAAAACATCCCTCTTCAGTATTGGCGGCGACGCCGCCTTTGAAGTCCCACGTGGAAGGTATCAACAAATCTATCGCCGGAAGGTCGACCGTGCCCCCCAATGCCGGATCTGTGACATGGGCAATAACTTGGACTTGCTTCAAGCGCAGGTAGGAAGTGGAGGCAGCGCCGGTCTGAGCTGGAGCTTTCGTCCCAGTCGCTGGCGCAGGGGCCGGCTTCGGCACGGGAGTGGTCGCGGTTCCAGCAGGCTGCCTTTCGGAGGTTGGCGATGTGCCGGGAGCGCTCGGCGCAGCGCTACTACCACTTGGGTTCGCAGGCAGGCCGGAAGCTTTCCTGCATCCATCGGACAGCGAGTCCTTGTGCTCCCTCAAACAGGCCACGATTCGGCCCCCATTGGGTTGCACTCCCGCGCACAGCTTCTTTGCATCCTCGGCGCAGGCGGCTCGAATCGCAGCAAGTGACTGCTGATCACCCGACTGTGCGGATTGCGCCGGTCTAGCAGGGGAAACGGAGAAAATAGTCAGCGACAACAGCAGGCTAGACACATTGGCGATTCGTCTCACGTTCATATCGACCTCTCTTGATTGAAGTGCTCGCAAAATTGGGGGATCTAGAGTTGCGAGCATAGCACAGCGAATTCAGCCGGTTCAGAGTGAATTGTCGGCAAACCGGAAGTAATGATGTTTCCGCCGTGCATCGCAGGGTGCCGCCGTGCTCGTACCCGTTCTTGGACAGTTCCCAACTTGCTTGCCAGCCCTACCGTTTGATCCGGCAACGGAGGACCCAACGAGCGAGACGACAATGTTGAGCCGTGTACTTTCAAGAGGTTAAACCTCAACAACGTCTCGCTTTACCGGCTCCCGTCTGGTTACTGTGCGGTTTTGCCATCCTACCAACTAGGAAGGGCCAGCACATGAAAAAAACGCGAAGCGTGGGTGACGGAGCAAAAGGGAGTGGAAGTTGTCGTAACCGTAGAGGACCCGAACGGAAAAACTCTGATCACGGCCGATAGCCGGAGCGGACCATTCGCGCCGGAGCCGGTATCCTGGATTGCGCGGGATCCCGGCGTTTATGGCGCCCTTCATATACTCACCAGCTTCTAGGGGCCAATCTCTCCGAGTTCCTCTGGGGTGAAAAGCTTTTCGTTTAAACCGGTGTTGAACTTTACTTGGTCGATGGTCAGCACAGTTCTGGTGGCATCTTGCACGGAGCTCATTTCCGTGTGCCGTGCGCCCCAAATACCCGACTCTCGCTTGAGCTGGCTGGCATGAAGCACGCGAACTTTCCGGCCGTTCGAATCGTACATTTCGCCAAATAGGACCACAGGAACATCTTGCGCAACCCAGTAGTAGATAAACTTGTATTGCGAACGTCCAGGAACAACCGGTGTGGCTTCCACCTTATAGGATTTGTGTCCGTCTATGGATTCGTCGGAGCCAAGCAGCCGGTATGTGAAATCATCGAGGACGCGCTCCGCAATATCCTCGTAAGTAAAATCGCTGGCGATAAAGCGGGCCGAGCGCTCTTGGGCAGCCACACTACGGGCTCGGTGAGTCGCGGGAGTATAAAGAAATTGACGGTCGTCTACGCCCTGCCGGTTGACCGATAGAAGGGCAACACCGCGGATCTCCTGGGGATCCGTAAAGACAACCAAGGTCTTGCTGCCGCCATCGGAAGCTATGCGACGATAGGTGAATCGCTTCTTCTTACCATGGCCTTGATTATCAAACACCTCCAGGTTTGCCCGCATCGTTGTGTCATGACTGGTATCCTGCCTGTAAACGCCTGACATGATTTCTCTGACATCCGAAATCGCGACGGAGGCGGAGCGCCCTGGAAAGAATAAAGCCGAGGCGAGGATAGACATCGCGAGCGTAGGAGTCAGGAACTTAGCTTGATTTTCGGGGATTCTATTCATAACCAATCGCCTCGATCACCTGCGACCGCATCGCAGTGCGCGCCGGCAGCCAGGCTGCAAACAGGGATGCCGCCGCAACCGCAGGAAATGTATAGGCGACGAGAATCCATGGAAAATAATACGGGACCGAGTAGCCGGTTAAAACCGTGGAAACGGTGTGGGACATGAATTGAATGCTGAACAGCGCGGCCACTGAGCCCACGATCACCCCTATCATCGAGATGGCCACCGCTTCCAGCAATACCAGCTTGCGAACTTGGGAACGTAGTCCACCGATCGCTCGAAGAATCCCGAACTCGCGGCGCCTTTCCGAGACAGAAATGATCAGCGTGTTCACGATCCCCACCAGAGCGACCAGCACGGCTACAACCAGCTGCATATAATTCAAGACGAAGAAATTGTCCACTAAACCCGATATCCAATTCTTAAACTCCGCATTCGTGTAGACCAGGGCATGCTCCGTCCCTGATGTGAGCTTCTCAATTTTGCGTTTCACTGCCATGGCGTCTTGGCCCGGCTTGAGGCTGACGTCGACGAAATCCACGGCGTCGTCATTCCAAAAATGCTTGTACAGCGCGCGATCCATGAAGATCGTTCCTTTCTCGGATCGGTAGTCGTCCACGAGTCCGAGAACGGGAAGGTCCAGCGGGCCGGTTGGACTATTCAGATGCACCGTACCCCCGGGGGCAATGTCCCAGCGCGCTGAGAAATTTCTTGAGATCAACACGCCTTTCCCCTGCGGCAGCAGTTCGCGCGCAGTCTGTACGTTTCCGTCCTGAATGGAGTCCGCAGTGCGCGCCAGAAAGCCGTCCATCTCAATGGCAATCACCGCGCAAGTGTCGCCCTGAAATGGGATGAGGGTAAAGCGAACGTTTTCCGCGCGCTTCACTTCCGGCAGAGCCAGAATGCGCTGTCCCAGATCTTCGCTGAAGTGATAGGAAGTCGTGCGTATCATCGCAGAAGTGGTTACGATCAAATCGGCATTGATCAGCTGGTTTGTCCAGCGGCCGAGCATGCGCTTGTAGCTCTGGATGTAGCCGGCCGTGGCAAAAACAAACATCAGGCCGACCATCAACGCGCCAACTGTCGCCGAGCTACGCCGAGGCGACTGGATCATGGCGTCCACCGCCAGAGCCCCCTCGGAGCCACCGGCCCAATCCATTACCGGACGGAGCGCACGTGCACACAACTGAACCAGCTTGGGAAGCAGAATCGTAAAGCCCAAGAGCGTGATGACGGCGTAGGCGAATTGAAGTGTCATGCCCACGCGGGCCGGTGAAAATTCGATCAGCAGAGAGCTGATTAAGACCATGGCAACGCCGCATGTGACGCGCGCCAATCCGAGTACTGATTCCTGTTGGCGCGTCTCCACATTCTGCAATGCGAGCACCGGGTCGAGCCGGGAAGCTGCGCGAGCCGGGAACCAGGCGCCCAGCATTGAGGAAGCGATTCCAAGCACGAAAGAGACGAGTGCCAGATTCAAATACAATTTTGAGGGCTCAGACGTGGAAACAACTCCGTAGATCGACGCAGCTATGGAACCCATCAGTTTGTTCGCCAGTACAGCAAGGTAATAGCCTGCCCAGATTCCAATGAGCGAACCTATTGCCCCCATTACGAATGCTTCCCCAAGAAACATTCCAGCGATATATCGGCGCTCCACCCCGACGGCGCGAAGTATGCCGATTTCCTTCCAGCGCTGATTCACCGCAATCGTGAACGAATTGAAAATGATGAATACGCCAACCAGCAGGGCGATGAAACTGGCGATTAACATCCCTAGCCGCATCGCGGTGACGGTGTTTTCGAGCGCCTGACCGCGCACCGCCGGGCGAACCACGTCAATCCCCGCCGGCAAACGTTCGCGGAGCGCCTGCTGAAGGGAGGCA
>Ga0265342_10000791_pt1 | contig 31908 bp, 16 predicted proteins | sample 4CB327metaG_FD_203125 | JGI IMG/M metagenome (GOLD analysis project Ga0265342, IMG submission 203125) | Rhizosphere microbial communities from Carex aquatilis grown in University of Washington, Seatle, WA, United States - 4-CB3-27 metaG | ecosystem: Host-associated > Plants > Roots >... | reverse complement strand
GACCAGCGTCCGGTCATTGTCGATAAATAGTGAGCCAAAGGATCCCGTATAAAGGTTCTGTCAATATATGAAGCTAATAAAATCCAATCATTCTCTGCCGGCATGCCGAGAAGCGAGACATCCAAATTTGCACCGGTACTGTCGCGTGTCTCAAGAGAATACGGTTTCTTCGGAAAACTCTGGGTCGAATTGCCGCGCAATTCTATACCGATCTTTCCGCTATAATTATTGAACGGATCTTTTGCGTAATTCCTTATCCCTACCCCATTATAGATAACTCCCATGTCCGCCGTGATTTTAGGCTCATCAGGAATTGCTTGCCCATGAGTGTTAATAACCACGATCGGCAAATTCGATGATGTAAAGTTGACTGAAGAAGAAACGTTCTCTGACGTGGACGAAGACTTGTTCTCTTTCCCAAATACGATATCGATATTCAAAAAGAGAATAATGCAAAAAAATAAAATAGATCTCAGAGACATATTAGATTGCATTCGCTCGTGCTGAAATACGTTTCAATTTCTTTTGCTCGAAATATTCCGAAACAAAAGCTATGATCGAAAGCAGAAGAATTAATCCAGTCCCAGTCATCCCGTCCAAAAATTCCTTATTAAAGAAGATCATGCTTACATCGCTAATAAGACGGATACCCCCTAATCCGATTAAAAAGCGATATATGAAGAAACGAGCGGGATGATCAAGCAATGCGAATTGTTTTAATAGCGGTCCTAAAAGCGTTGGCATATTCTTCCTCTCCATATATGGATGGATCTGACTATTTGATCACTACCATCTTGTTTGTCTTAACAAAGTTCTCCGTTTGCAACCGAAAGAAGTATATTCCGCTGCTTAAATTTGTCGAAGTAAATAGAACTTCATACCTGCCCGCCGGTTTTCTCTCGTTGTTCACAAGAATTGCAGCTTCCCGGCCTAAAATATCATAGACTGAGAGACGAACTGTGCTGCTGCTTTTCAGCGTGTAGGCAATCTTCGTGGTCGGATTGAAGGGATTTGGATAGTTTTGCATTAACGCAAACTCTTCCGGTATTGTGCCCGTTCCGCGGACACCCGTCTCGTGAAGATCCAGAGCGGTAAGAATAATCTCAGTTGTTCCTCCCGATGGGTTGACGGTATTTGCGCCGCTTGGCCAGATGCCGTTGGCATCTTTTGCCGCAGCGACAACCGAATCATTGGCGAGAGAGCGTTGCTCGATTCGGCGTATGCCGTTGGATAACATGTTCGGAAGTACTACACCGAATGCTCCGTTCACACCATCGACGCTGTTGCTGTAGAACGCAGCATAATTGTTGGTCGTGGAGTTGTCGGTTCCGTCACTTTCAATGAATGACCCCGAGATTGGGCGGCCGGTACCGGCGGTATCGTCGTAGGCAAAGACAAAATCTTTCGGATTCGCAGAACTTGTACAGCGGAGGCCGGTGCCGGTGCTGTCGCTGGCAGCTGTACCCAACTTTACCACACGTACAGAATCTGCAGAAGTAAGCAGCAGTGCTGCCGCCGTTCCTCCGGCACCGTCATTCAGAGTAATACGCACAAAAACATACTTGCCCGGAACAAAGCGTTTATTTCCGGTTGGTTCTATGATGAACCATCCTTCAAATGCGCCTGTCCCGTCAGTGGTTAACGTGGCGTAACTACCTGCTGTCGCGAGACTTGGATTGTTTGCGCGAATGAAATCACCCGTCGCTGATGCAAAGATAGAATTCCCTCCTCCGTTTGCAGTGATTGAATCCGAAGAGATAACGGCTTGATTGTAGAAGCGGTATGTGCTGTTAGGCAGAAGGCCGGTCATTCTCGCTCGAAAGGCAAATGGAATACGGTCGGAATTTGTCCCGGTGTTGCCTTCAATGTATTTGGGGAGGATGACTCCTATTAATTGTGGGCCCGCCATGGTGACTGCAGTAACCGACGGTATCGTTCCACTTGTCTTATAATTATATGTGCCGGGATGCGACCCATCCCAGGCATACGGCAGAATCCTGAAGTGATAGGACGTAGCGGCTGTGAGGCTCGCGATGTCGGCAGAAGTCCCTGCGCCCGAGGTCATGATGGCTGCAACCCTTCCGTCGCCAATCGTATCGCCAACGGCATAGCTCGTTGCGTCCATCGGCAAGCCGGTGGGATCGAGCCCCACTCGCTGAAGTATGATATAACCGGTTGCCCCTGAAGCGGCATTCCAGGTAAGACGTATTTTACTGCTTGAAACTGCAGTCGCCGACAATGAGTCTGCCGGGGCAGTCGGTTCAAGGGACAGCGTATAAAATGTTGCGTCCGTTGAATAACCCGTTCCATTGCCGTTGATCGCATAGCCGCGAAAGTGGATCAATGTTCCTGCCGGTAAGCTGCTTACAGTAACGGTGAACACAACCGTTGTGTCCGATGTACTGACCTTATTATCACCAGTTGTCGGGTTAGCAGATAGTGACCAGACAACACCGCGTTCGGTAACGGAGTCATTTCCAGTTGAGATAATTTTTGAACCGAGGATTGCTGTTGTCGTTGCAATATTCGAAACCGTTGGCAGAATTACGGTCGGCGCAAAAGTGTTGAGCGCAAAATTCGCTGTGATCGTCCGGTTCTGGTTCATCAATACAGTTAAAATTGTATCGGTTTCATGTCCTGATGGAACATCCCCCGTCCACGTTACAAAGTGGTATGCGCTGTCCGGAATTTCCTTCAGCTGAACGCTTGTCCCAAACTGATAGTTTTGTTGATTGGGTATTTTCGTGACGGTTCCGTGTGAGAAACTTACGCTCAGAGAATAGGAAAGCAGATCTGTTCCAGCCATTACGATCTCAGTCGTTCCACCGGACGGGTTGACTGTATTCGCGCCGCTTGGCCAAACGCCGTCGGCATCAGTGGCTGAAGCTACAACCGTTCCGCTGGCGAGAGAGCGTTGCTCGATCCGGCGTATGCCGTTGGATAACATATTCGGCAGGACTACCCCAAACGCTCCGCTTGTAGCATTTACGCTGTTGCCGTAGAATGCCGCATAACTGTTGGCTATTGAGTTGTCCGATCCATCGCTTTCAACAAATGACCCCGAGATTGGTCGGCCCGTTCCGGATGTATCGGAATATGCAAAAACGAAATCCTTTGGACTCGCAGAACTTGTGCACCGGAGGCCGGTGCCGGTGCTGTCAGCGGCTGCGGGGTCAAGTTTCACGACTCGTACCGAATCGGCAGCTGTAAGCCTCGTTATAGCCGTTGTTCCCCCGGCGCCGTCATTCAGAGTAATCCGCATAAAAACATACTTACCCGGAACAAAGCGTTTATTCCCTGTCGGTTCTGTGATGAACCATCCTTCATACGCACCCGTTCCGTCAGTTGTAAAAGTGCCGTATGTCCCCGCCGTAGAGAGACCCGGACTGCTTGCACGGACGAAATCGCCCGTCGCCGGTACATAGATGCAATTCCCGGAGCCGCTTTGGGTAGCCGCATCGGTCGAGACGATGACCTGATTGTAAAAGCGATATGTGCTGCTCGATAAGAGACCGCTTAGTTTCGCCCGATAGGCGAATGGAATACGGTTGGTGTTGGTCGGGGTAACACCTTCAATGTACTGTGGAAGGATGACTGTCGTTAGTGTTTGCGAAGACAAGACTGATGAGATGCTTATGGCGAGAAAGAAAACTGCAGTACGTTTTGTCAAGACCATTCTCCTTAGAAATAAAGGTTGCAACGTTTTTTCATGTAGTAAACAATTGAAGATTCACAAATTCATCCTCAGAGATTCCATAGAGGTTACACACCGCGTGTGCTCACTGTGCACATAAACAGTACCGCAAGGGCCGATGAGGGGAGGTGTTATAGCTTCACGCTAGACACTATTACTTCAAGCGCTTTCTCGTTCCCAATCTCCGATTGGGAACGAAGTTTGTCAAGTGATCAATATTTTCAGATGAAAAACAAGTTAAGCAACTCGTTCCCAAACTGAATTTGGGAACGAGAGTGAACTTTCTCAAACTGTAACACTACCCGATGAGACTACTACTTGATTAAGATCATTTTTTTCGTTTCAGAGAAATTGCCCACCTGTATTTTATAGAAATACACGCCGCTGCCCAATCGCGCTGCGTTCCACGTAACAGGATATGTTCCGGCTTGCTTCACTTCATTGACAAGCGAAGCGACCTCTCGGCCGAGCAAATCGTAGACTTTAAGAGTAACAAAGCCGCGTTTTGCCACTGTATATGAGATTTGTGTCGATGGATTAAACGGGTTCGGATAATTTTGAAAAAGAGAATAGCCATCCGGGATGGGAGAGGATTTCTGAACCCCCAACACTTCGGGTTCGAGAATATCCACTCGATCCGGTACAACCCATGCATCGCTGCTGCTCATATTTTTGTTGCCGGTAGCGCGAAGCTTGAACACGTGGTCACCCAGGGCCAGAGGCGGGCTCGTCCACAGGGCTTGATTGCCGAGACGGGTAGGCGCATAGAAATCGATACTCGATTCAGCTCCGCCGTCTACCGATACCGCACCGAGGCCATGCCTGGGATCTCTGACGCCGAAGAACTTGATCCTGCTGCCGTTGAATGAGACCGTGACGTATTCGTTTGCGACATTGTCCCATGAGTTGGTGCCGTCATAAAGATCTGTTCCGCAATCTGTGCAGTGCTGCCAGCCGGCGCCTACAAAGTTGAACTCATTGATCGATGCACCTTGCACACCATCATCGATGGAGACCCATCCGCCGCCGCCCGTACCGACAACCGAAAAATTGTCATATTCTGCATTCTGCCATTTGCTGACCAGCAGACCTACCTGACCGGATTCGTAGGAGTCGTCAACAAGGGCAGCAACCAACGTTGAATCGACAAATGCCTTTACCGAGTCCAACTGGAACCATATCGAGAGATTATGCCAACTGTTCAAAAGAAATGCTTTTGTCCCGGATCCCAACGAGATATCATTCCCGTTGAAGTTTTCTTTAAAGAGACTCCAATTGCCGCCGCTCGTCAAGCGCAAATGATACCCTTCAGAAGCTCCCGGTGATGATTGCGATTGGCCTTCTAAACGGCCGATAAGATCGACATATCCCCCTTGTTCGATGAACACATCGGTGCTGACTACGTAATTCGTCCAGCCGGGATCTCCAACGACAACGAGCGGCGCAGTCGGAGAACCACCTGGCCATTCGATGGGAGCGAGGTTGATTTGCTGACGCATGCACTTTCCACTGCGTCCGCCCCGGCAACTGTCCACTTCAAATGCCCCTTGAATCGCATCAAAATATTTCGGTATCTGTCCTAATGAGTCTTCTTCAAAATTTTCTGTGTACGGAAGTCCCAATGCCTCTGAAGGCGGCGGTGTCGCCGTTCCCTTCCCTTGCCCCGTGGTAGTACTGATTGTGTACACACGTCCCGGCTGAAAAACTGAAGTAAACGTTCCGTTGTTTAATGGTATGTCGGTTCCATGCACAAAATAGTCGGATGAATAGGATGAAGTAAGATCCGTAGCCCACACATGCAAAGTGTCCGTCGGGAGGCCGCCGGTAACGGTGAACCTTGCCGCATGCGGAGCGGTTGCATCCACAGTCTCGACAATAATGCTGTAATCTTTGTTGTCGGGAGATTTGAGTACGACATAGCTGCCGTTACTGCGGTTTCCCCCCAGGTATCCACATGCGTTGTCCAGGTAAGTCCAACCTACCTTCACAAACTGAGCCGTTTGTGCCATCACCCAAATACTCTTGCCGACTTGATAGTGACCTGACCACGGTTCATCCGCCAGCATAAGTCCGTCTCCATAGTAAGGCAATGTACGATACCAGGCGGCGATCAAGCTCCAATTGATATACCCCGTCATTCTGCCGTCGATGTAGTCGCGATTGAGCGCGCGCGCAAGGGGCAGTGCTCCCTGGTCATAGCCTTGAGTTCCGCTTTCGCTTGCCCAAAGGCGCATGTTCAATCCCTCTGCAATGGTGGTGTAGGTATTGTCGAAGCAATTCTGTTCGGGCGCATACCAGCCGCACGGATAGTGAACGCCCATAATATCCACAGCAGCTTTGAACACAGAGTCGCCGGCTAAATCGCTAGCAATATTCCAACCGTTGTCCGCCGCCACAACTTGCGTTGTCAATCCGTTGCTCTGCAGAGCTTTCTTCAGCTTTTCAAACCAACCCTTATCCCACCCCGATTCATTCCAACCGCCGATGTAATCGATGTGCAAATTATGGTCAGACTTCGCATGTTTAATCCAGCTGATGATATAATTGATATTATCCTGCGACCAAACACCCCCGTTGAACCAACCCTCGGACCCCCACTCCAAGCCATACAGCTTGATATTGGGATTGCGCAGTTTAGCCTGTTCCATCAGCCACCACTCATAGCCCCGAAAATAGTTTGAGTCGGTTCGAGAACGCATGTGGCTCGCCTCCGCTCCGTTCGTACTGTTTGCGTCATCGCCGATTTCAACTTTCAAAATGTGCATACTCGCACCGTAGTTCGGCCTGAAGAGGTAATCCAATATTTCATTCCTCTGTTGATCAGGGTAATCCCAAAGCAAACGGGAAGTTCCGCCGCCCCCGCTCAATCCACCAACACCGTCGAAAGCTCGGCCTGCGGCCGCACCGCTGATGCCAATAACTGTTGTGTCTTGCGCCACTGCCCGGTCGATGGCGGCCGAAAAGAAAAAGAGCAGAGAACAAAAAAGGAATGACTGCGAAAGGATGGAGCGAAAAAATCCTTCAGGCTGTAAGAGAAACTTTTGAAATTTCATGCGCGGGTCCTCACTAAGTTTAGCTATCCGATCGCATACGAGCAATCGAACAGCTTATTCGTTGAGACGAATCAGGCAAACAGCAACAGTACCTGAATCCCTGAAACGAGTTTATTTCGAGTGAATGAGCACGGTAGCTCCGGCCAGTCCGTCCGATGCCGCCTCGAGCTTAACCGTTCCTGTCTTACCGGTTGATTGCACTACCACAAGAGCTAAGCCATTGAACGCCTTTCGGTAATCGGCTTTGAACGGTTCAAGGTCGGTCTCGGACCCGTTGTCAACGCCGGCTATTTTTCCTTCACCCGAAATTTTGAAGTGTACCAAATTCCCGGCATCCGGCACCAGCGTCCCTTTATCGTCGAGAACCTTCACCGTTATGAATGACAGGTCCCTGCCGTCAGCTGAAATCTTGTTCCTGTCCGCCTCAAGGACGATCTTCGCCGGTGCGCCCGCCGTCTTGACTTCCTCAGTCAAAACTTTGCGGCCTCTTTTGCCGACGGCTTTCAATGCGCCGGGTTCGTACGTGACTCGCCACATCATATGCAGTTCTTCGCCTGTCTTCTTCCTGACTCCCAGCGATTTGCCGTTGAGGAATAATTCAACTTCATCGCAATTCGTGTAAGCCCAGACGTCAATTGTCTGACCTTTCTTCCAGTTCCAGTGAGGGAGAATATGAAGCACCGGCTTGTTTGTCCACTCGCTCTGGTACATGTAGTAAGCATCTTTCGGGAAACCCGCCAGGTCAAGGATGCCGAAATACGAACTCCTGGAAGGCCATTCATACGGGGTCGGCTCGCCCAAATAATCGAAGCCGGTCCATATAAACATTCCGGATAAGAAATCATATTTCTTTACAAGGCCCCATGCTTCCTCGTGTGTTGCTCCCCACGGCACACGGCAGTTGTCGTATGCGGAGCACGAATTATCTGCGTTGGCGCCGACGGCCGGCTTGTCCCAACTCGTTGGCCAAACGCGAACGCTGTCCGAAGGCATGTCGTAAGACCCGCGGGATTCAAGGGCAGAAGTTGTTTCGGAACCGATCCACTTCTTCCCGGGATACACTACCGGGAAGAGGTGATAATCGTTTTGGCCGTAACTGTAGCCGATGAGATCAAGTGCACCGGACCGAATGACCGGGTTATCGGGGCTTTGATCGTTGGTATTGGAAGTGATCGGACGCGTCGTGTCGAGGTTTCTTATAATGCCAACCAAGTCCCGGGCAATGTCTGCACCGCTGTTATCTTTGTGATCCCATTGTTCAGTGACTTCATTCCCGATGCTCCAGATGACGACGCTCGGATGGTTCCTGTCCCGTAAAACCATGTCCTCTAAATCCCTTTTGTGCCATTCTGCAAAATCGAGATGATAGTCGTATTTTGTCTTTTCTTTCATCCACATGTCGAAAGCTTCATCCATCACGACAAAACCCATCTCGTCGCACAGGTCGAGAAGTTCCGGTGCGGGCGGATTATGCGATGTGCGTATGCCGTTGCAGCCCATTCCTTTCAACAGCTCGAGCTGCCGCTGCAAGGCGCGCGTATTGATCGCAGCACCGAGGCATCCGAGATCGTGGTGATCGCACACTCCTAAAATCTTCAGACGATTGCCGTTCAGGAAGAATCCCTTCGCGCTGTCGAAGCTGAAGGTTCGGATCCCGAAAGACGTCGTCGATGTAGCGCTCACGACGCTTCCGCGTTCTACGGTTGTCACTGCACGGTACAACACGGGATTGTCAACCGACCAGAGCTTCGGGTTCGCAACCGTGAGGTTTTGATTAAACTCGTACACTGAGCCTTTCGGAATAACGGCCTTGGACTCCGCTGTTGCTACTTTCTTGTCGTTTTTGTCTACTAACGTGGTTCTCAGAATGACCGGCTGATCCTGCTGGAGCGCATTCGTGACTTTGGTTTCAACATCCACTTTAGCCGACGTTTTTGTTACCACGGGCGTGGTCACAAAAGTGGCCCAACGATCTAAGTATACTTTTTCCGTCGTCACAAACCAGACATTCCTGTAAATTCCCGACCCGGAGTACCAACGCGAGTTCGGCTGCTGAGAGTTGTCCACTTTTACCGCCAATACATTCTTCTCATTCCCATACTTCAGAAACGCCGTCAATTCATACTGGAACGGCGTGTAGCCGTAGGGATGTTTGCCGAGATAGTGGCCGTTGATCCAGACCTCGCTGTTTCTATAAACGCCGTCGAATCGAATAAACGTCAGCTTGCTGTTATCAGATAAAGGCAATGTGAATGTCTTCCTGTACCACCCTACGCCGCCTGGAAGCGCGCCTCCGCCAACGCCAGCCGGGTTATCCTTGCTGAATTTCCCCTCAATGCTCCAATCGTGCGGGAGGTCGAGCTTTCTCCACTGTGCGTCATCAAACGCAACACTTTCGCCATTCTTAACATCCCCAAGGAAGAACCGCCAGTCCGTGCCAAAGAGCCAATTCTTGGAAAAGAGATCTGTCTTTCCGGGCTGCGCCGATGAGAGGCCGCTTGTGAATAATACAACGAGTGCTGCAGAAACACCAAAGAGCCCGACAACCTTTGCGATTTTCGATAACCGTGTTTTCATAGGTGATATTCCTTAGTAGTAAGAAACGCCTGCAGTTCTGACGGGCTGCAGGCGTGAAGCGTACTTTGAGAAAAGGAGAAGAACCCTTGACGCATCTATTTCAGCAGGATCATTTTCTTTATCAGCGTCTGTCCGGAGCTCTCGAGCTTATAGAAATAGATTCCGCTGCCAAGAGTTGAACCGGAGAACTCTACCTGGTGGCTGCCCGCAGTTTGCACGCCATCCACTAAAACTCCAACTTCGCTCCCCAAAATATCGTACACCGCGAGGCGGACCTTTCCGTCGCTGCGCAGCGTGTAGGAAATTTTCGTTGTCGGGTTAAAGGGATCGGGATAATTCTGCGAAAGGGAGAAGACACGCGGACCGTTCTCGACCTGAGCTTCGACCGACTGAGAATACTTGAACGAGCCGTCCCGGTCGATTTGTTTCAACCTGTACGTATAACTCCCGGACGGGATGTTCTTATCCGTGAACGAATATTCGTGCGGTGCGTTGCTTGTGCCTGCACCGGCGACGAATCCTACTTTTTGCCAGTCTGTGGTTCCAAGCCCGGTATTCGATGTTCTACTTCTCTCAACATCAAATCCCGTGTTGTTCACTTCGGTCGCTGTGCGCCAATCGAGTATTGCGGTTGAGCCGGCCGTTGCTGCGGTAAATGCGGCCAATTCAACGGGCAGATCAACATTCCCGGAAGAAAGGTTCGCGCCGGTAAAAGTTCCGCTGAGTGAAGCATTGGTAAATGTGAGCGCTGTTTGATCGGCGAGTGAAGCCATTGCAGAACCGGTAGCGCCCGAGCTTAGATCTGCTGCAACATACAAATACGCGCCCAATGTTGGAATCGGTTGAGGTGTAGAAGATAAATCGAATGTCACCGGTGATGACGGTGAAGGGACGGTTGCTAATAATGTGGATGTACCAACACTAAATGTCGCTGCAGTAGAATAGTAGAGCTTCAGATTTGTGATGCCGCTGTATGTACCGGACAATGTAACGACAGCTTGCGTGAGTTTACCGCCGGCGATATTTCCTGCGAGCTGAAATCTTCCGACCGGATTGTCGTCGGTATTTCGAGTTCCTGCCGGTGGCGCATATGATGTTCCATCGGTAAATGTGATGATTGCATTTGGCGTGAATGCAACGCCATGCAAGAGAGTATTTGCGGCCCCTGTGACCAGCGTTGTAAATGATGAACTGGAGCCTGCATCGGTAACTGTAACAATTTTATTATCTGTCGTTGTGGCATAGATGGTCGGGTTGCTGCTGGTCCAATCCACAACTAATCCGCGCGCGCCGGTAGTCGAACTTGGAGCCAACAAATAGGCAAGAGTCCAGCTTGAACCGCCAAATGTCCATTTTTGAACTCCTCCATTTCCATTTGTTCTGTCATCAGCGACATAGATCGTATTGCCATGTACTGAAAATCCATAGTGACTTGAACCACCCGTTGTCGGAAAGCCACTCAATAAAGTAATCGTTTGACCCGAAGTATTTGGCAGCCCCGATCCTACCGATGATATTCCTCTAAATGTTCCGCTTGAACTGGAAACATATAACTGACCATTAAAAATACCTATTACTCGGGTGTTCACAAGCGTTGTTGATATTTGCGTGGAGGTTGTCGCTCCAAGCGCGGCATACCGTACGCCTCCATTGGCAGTCAGCTTATCAACACCGGAGAGCCAAAATGTTGTTCCATCGTTTGTCACGGCGCCGCGAATATTATTTTGATCATATGCATCTGACAGTTGCGTTGTTATATCTATTGAAGCATTGGCATCAATTCTTGCGACAACACGATTGACTGTCGCTACCGTTGTGGCCGCAATTGATGCTGTGCCCGGTGCAGCAGCATACCCGGCGATGGTAAGATAACGTCCATCACCAGAGGCAGCGATTGCTCCTTCACTCGATGCCGACCCCGAAAGCGTCAACGGCGCATTGCTTCCCGAAGCTGCCGTTGGTAGTGCGATAGATTGAACCAATGAGCCGCCGGGCGTATATTCATCGAGAAAAACAGCTGCTGAAGCACTGGTGAGAGTTCCGATTCCGTCACCAACACGAACGACTACTATATTCCCCGCTGTAAACGATTGTGCGGCAAGAGAAAAGCAAGCAGCGCCAATAAGAAAGAAAATCCATAATATTCTTTTCATAGTCATATCCTCTATATATATATGCGATTGCGTTTTGTCGTGGTCAAATGTTGAAATACCTGGTCATGTGTTACTTGAGCAACTCCATCTTTTTTGTCTCTTTGAAACTTCCCGATTCCAAGCTATAGAAATACACTCCGCTTGGCAGCAGGTGTGCATCGAAAAGAACCTGATACGATCCTGCCGATTTCCGTTCATTCACCAACGTCATCACTTCCCTGCCGAGCAGATCGTACACTTTAACCGAAACGTGACCGGCAACCGGTACCTGGTAATTAATTACCGTTGTGGGGTTGAACGGATTCGGATAGTTCTGGGATAACACGAAGAAATTTGGAGTCTCGACCCTGCCCTGCACACCCGTTCCTTGACTGGCTTTTCCGGGCATATTTGCATCAAGCCACGTCAAACGCGTTGATATCCAGTTCTTAAACTTCGTGATTTCACCGTCGAATGTTGTCGGCTGCGGATCCACTTCCGGCGTGCCTACATCGATTCCTAAGATCGGCCATCGTTGATAGTGACGCACCTGTGCTTCATTGACCAAAGTATGGATGGAATCGATATAATGATTAATAGCAGTTTCGCTGAGGATGTTTTTACGCAGGAATGAATAGCGTGTGTGCAATTGATTCGTAAAGCTTGTGTCCTGCAATAATTTTACCATCCAATCGGGCGGGACCGGATATGACTTGCAAACGCTGCTAATCAGAAATGTCCATCCGGAACCGTCAGTTGCATTGACCTCGCACTCGCCTATATTTTTCCACGCCCAATCAAAGTCCCACACGGGGCCATCATGTAACCGCCCGTCATTACTGTCCTTGTCTTTATAGAAGAAGGCGCTTTTCTTATAGGTATCAACATTCCGGGATACTTCACCGACAATAAAATAATCGATGAACGACGGGACATCGAGATATCTTCTGTATCCGTTGACAGGATCGGAAAATTTTGAAGTGATCAGAACGCTGTCGAGTTTCTTGATAAATCCCTGTATATATTTTTTTTGCTGACTTACGATATCTTCCGGTTTAGGGTACACATAGATGTAGTATGGATAACCTCCCGGGCGGTCTATCGCCTGGTCCGGACTGTTCCAGCCGTCTGTTCCTGTGCCATCGCTGTTATCAATTTTTATGATATACCCGCCTGTAAGATTATCTCCCGATGTATCTGTAGCGGTGAGCTTTGCAATATCAACACGATTCTTATCTCGTTTTATTTTTTCCGTTAGAACATAGATTCCTTCATACACACCGTTCGAGTCCAATTCACAAAGCTGCGTGTGCGGCTGGTAATGTCCCATTTTCGTGAAAAGGTCGAAGGCGAGTGTGTTCCGCATAAAGACCTTGTCATTATAGTTGGCGATCAGCACCCAGTCATTTTCCGCGGGCATGTTCAGAAGCGGTACGTTGTTGTTGTTTCCGGCGCTGTCTCTGGTTTCGAAGCCGTACGGTTTTTGAGGAAGAGTCGCTGAATAGGAACCCCGGATATCAATACCAACATAACCATCGTAAACATTTGCCGAGTCAGTTACGCGGTTTCTTCGGAGAGGTTCATAATTAATGATTTTCATTCGCGCAGTGATTTTTGTCCCATCCGGAATCGGCTGACCATGGGTGTCTATCATGATGATCGGCAGGTTCGACGAGTCGAGAACAACGGCGGTTGACACAGCAGAGTTTTCCACGCGGCTGACATTACCGGGCGTAAGGCCGGAAGACTGCCCGCCGCTTGGCGGAGAGCTGATAGCGCGGTCTTGCGCGGACGATTCAGTAACGCTAAAGGATAAAAAAATGATGCAAAAACAATATATGATCGTTCTCATTGGACTTCCCGTGTAAAAAAAACTCTATTATACTTAAATGGTATCATCCCGCCTTCGACATCATGCGAGCGGATGAGAGTCGATTCTCATCAGTGTTGCAGAAGTGGGCGGAAGACTATTGGCGCATTATTTGCGCTGCTCATCCTTCTTTTCAGGATTCATGACTTTCCCATAGTCCAACCACTTGTGTGTGGTCAATTGTGGAAAGGCCGGAACATAAACAGCAAAAGGAACTTTGTTCTGAAGAGCTATCAAATCAATTCGTGTTAACTTGATCTCGTTAAACGGAGCTACATTTACTTCTATGCGATCGCTGTACTTGTGCCGTAATGAATCAATGTACGGATCTAAATATCTTGTTACCACTCCCATTTCACCGTTGTCTGACACTCCAATGGACTGCAAATAGACAGATTCTTGCCACAGGCTGAGAATCGCATCCTCCCACATTTCCGTGTAATGCACAACGTTCGGGAACTTATCGTAACCCCGTTTATACGCTTCGTCCGCCAGGTACCTGTCGCGCACCATATCGGCAATTGCAAGTTTGACTTGTTTGGCGATATTTTCCTGGTTGAGATTCCTGCTTCTGAAAACGAGAGGATGCCGTTCCATTTCGTTCGACATATCCTCCATTCTCCACACCTTATTATCGATTGTAAAAAGAGTGCGATCGCGCAGCGAACGAAGACCGCGTTCGACGTCCTGCCCCCGCTGATCATCCATTACGCTTTGGCTTAGCAGCTCCTTGGACAGCGTTTGGTTTTTTTCCTTTACAGATTCAAGGTAGAGCGGGGCAACGATCTCTACAAATTTTTTGAAAGTTGCAGGGTCGAGCTGCAGAGTTTTACCATCCATAAGACGGGCGACATACTTGTCATAGCACTCCTCAGCTTGTGCACGGTTCATTTCTTCTTTTATGTCGCTCCAACGATCAGCAATTTGTTTTTCGGTAAATGCCACATGGTCGGTCCACCCTTTTACGCGGATAAAGAGATTGCTCTCTTCATTAACCTGTAACGGTCCGAAAATCTGATTGATCTTGGCAGTGCCCTTGAAGAGGACGTGACGAACGGTCTCGTCTTCCCGCGAGTCCCAGTTTATGTCTCTCTGCGGGGGAAGACTGTCTACTCCGGAAAGCGCCCGGTAGATCTCTGTAAAAGAAGCTGCTGATGAATCAAGAACCTGTTTAACCGTTGCGGCACTGGAGTCGTCAGGAACGTTGAAGTACTCAATCCGGTATGTTCTTCCGGCGTTCTTATACTCATCGTTCATTTCTGCGGTATCCAGCTTCACTTTTGCCGTACCCTCGGCATGAAAGAGCACTTCCCGCATAAGCTGCTCCTTCCGTCCCTGAAGCATCCGCTGAAATATCGCGCTCTTTTCCAGGGCGTTCTCCTTACCCGCTTCAAGCGCGAGCATTTTTTCCGCAAGCAAGGAATTCAGAACAATTTTCTTTTCGATGCCGCCGTCCCCTTTGCAATATGACGGGCGAATGGTGTATTCGGCACGGCGGATGAACTCGTCAACAAAAATGGTCTTGCCGCCTATCTTTGCCAGTACTATGCCCGTGTCTGCAGGGGCAAGACCCCTGAGAGGAATTACAGCTTTGTTTCTTGATTTTTGTTTACCGGAGGATGCGGGTTTCTTGTCATTTCCCCCGTTCTTTTGAGTCGAGTCATGAAAGGCAGTGATCTGGCGTCGAGACCCAGATTTCGAAGAGGTTCCCCCGGGAACAGTTTGTGCAGTGCAAAAAAACGCAGCGATGAACAAGACCGCTATGATTTCCGGTAGTAGTTTTTCCTGGATGTGTGCAACCATACAAACAAAACATCCTCTCCATAAAAGACAACGCCGAAGGTTAGCGACTCCACCCAAAATGAAACGTGCATACCGAAGCTTACTGCACTCTCCTAAAACAACAGGCTGACACTGAACGCTTGTGCGTTACCGAGAATTCCCATAGGCCGGTACGCATATTCGACTTTAAAACCCTGGTTAGACATGACGTCTGTTTGCAGACCCAGTCCGTATGTTGCGCCATACTGAGAGTCTTCCATCAGCAGCCCTTTGTAGCCGGCGCGCAAAAATACTCTTCCGACTACTGGAAATCTGAGTGAATATTGAGCGCCGACATTTATAGACTCGGTATTGTTGTTCGGATGCAATGCGTCCGCGGAGAGAATAAGCTCCTGGCTCTCCGTATAAATCGGTGTGATGGAAGTGCCGATCCGGAAGATCAACGGCAGTTCCCACTCTTCGGTCGAGAGTCTGCCGGGGGCATTCTGGTAATTGCCCGCTTCATTGGGGTCTATGTCGATCGGAGTCAGAAGATCGAGGCCTTCGTATTTGAGTGTCGTGCCATAATTGGAGATACACATGCCGATGCTCAGTCCATGGTCGTTGCCGCCGGTGGGAGAAAAGAAGTCTGTCTTGATGATGGCGCCGAGATCGAAGGCCATCGCCGTAGCGGTTTCGTGCCAGATGGTGCTCGTAACAAGCTTGCCCGAAGCACCGAAGGAAAACCACTCCGCAAGATTCCTTGCGTACGAGATGCTGAGCGCCATGTCTTTCGACGAGAATCTCTCACCCGTCCCCTCCTGCTGGTCCAGCGTCGTCACATCCATGTCTCCGTAATCCATCAAAATGATGCTCGCACCGATGGTACCGAAACCCGGCACAACAATGCCGACGGCTCCGAATGAACTATTCATGTCTACAATCCACGGCTGCGAGATAAACATTACCTCGCTCCTCTCCATTTGGGCAAGCCCCGCAGGATTCCAGTACGTGGCGGACACGTCATTCGCCAGACTCACATACGCATCCCCCATGGCGCTTCCAGCCGCGCCATATCCTATTTCCAAAAAATTGGCGGCTGTAGTCCCTGCACGCATCGGCTTTTGAGCAAAAGCGGAGGTGGAGACAATCAACAATGCGCTTAGGAATAAAATTGATTTAGTTGATAAGTGTTGTTTCATACTATGCCCTCTTTATGGCAGACAGTTATTTGATCACCGCAAACTTGCCGAGTTTTTCCTGCCCGGTAACACCGGACTTTACATAAAAAATATAGACTCCGGCCGCAATTTCCAGCCCTTCTTTTGTTAGCATGTCCCAATGATAAGTCCCGTCAGCTTCAGGGTTGTCAACAACAAGCTCCCTAACAAACACGCCGCTCGATGTAAAGATTTTTATCGTACATTTTGCCGGAATGTGCGTAAAGAGAAGCATTCTCTGCTGATTCAGACCGCGGTTGCTAAGATACGGCTCCATCGTGTTCGTCACAAGGTATGGATTGGGAACCACCTTGATCTGTTTCATATCCTCGTTCAGCTTTGCAACGGCGAGGGGATTTACATTCACCGTATAGAAAATCGAATCTCTCAAAGCACTCTTAAACCTCACATTGTAGACATCGCCTGGCTTCGGCATTCCTGCCGCGCTGTCTGGGAAACGCATTCCAAATATGGTGTTCGGAAATACCCATTGGGCAAGGTACTTGACCGGATAGCCAATCAGCACGGTGTCAATACCGGGATCGTAGACCCCGTTGAGATTCACATCCTGAACGACAACGTCAAGTTCCTCATACCCTTGGTACCCCGCCGAATCCGGGCAATCTCTGTTGATCACGTGGAATGGAAACGATTGATTGAGCAGCACACGTGACGAGGCGAGCTGGATGTTGGCCGCACTGAAAACAGGAGTTGAACTCTTGTTGGTAGTCTTCGTCCTATAGGAAGGCTCCCGAGTTGTGTCGATGAAAACAATGCTGTAGTTGTACGCAAAGTATGGAGAGCGCACAAGATTCGGAATTACGTCGAGCGGTACGGTCCCTTTCTGCCAGCCGCTCTGCGCAGTGTCAAATCCCGGAACAGACTCGAACGACTGAATGAAAAGCTGCACGCCATCAATCACATCCGACGTCATGCCGTTGCTTGCCGGCCGGTAGTAATTGAGTGTGGGGGAGAATGCCGCCTTTTCCCAATTTGCCGCGTTGGATGCCGGAGTCTCTTTGTAGAGAAGAGCATTTGCTGCGGTGGTATCATACACGGAATAGCCGACAGTAGAAATGTATCCTTCCCGCTTTTGACGGAGAACTGCAGACCGGACGTACGCAGAAACTGTGTCCGTAAGAAACTTGATTTTGTACACGTGATTGGGCTGTACCGCGTCTTGACTGAAAACCGTCGGTCGAATTATTCCTTTGGATTGAATGTTTCCTGGGTCCGAGATCTTCACATTCGGCGGAACGTACCCGGCCGCCGGTTGATGCGGCACTACAATTTGAACGTTTGAACCAACCGATCGAATGTTCCCGGTCTCGTCAAGATCGATCACGGTATTATTCTCTGCAGGAGGGATGCTGACGCTGAATTTTCCGCCTCCTGACTCCGGCATTCCATAGTTATACGCTACAATTGCGTAGTAGTAGGTGCGCCCGTTCTGCACGTTGTTGTCGACAAAATAATGTTTTAGTCCGCTGTCGTTTCCGAGATAATACAGAACGCCGCCGCTGGTCGCCGAGTACGATGGGAATCCCATAATAGAATCGACGAGATCGCACTGGAAGATCGGCTTCCTTCCCGCGGGATTGCCGAAGGCATCGCGAATCACCTCGGCGTCCTGAAAGTACTTATCGGTAGATTTGTACAGCTTGTAGCCTTCAAAGTCGTTAATGCCGCCGAGGAACGGTTGGCGTGTAAGCTTGTCGGCTTTGTCATCCCAAGAGAGATAGACTACGCCGTTGCCGGCTGTCGCCTTCAACGTCGGGAGAAGAGGCGGTTGTGAAAACCGGTAGTCGTTATTGTACACCGCATCGACGATCTTCTTCTTGGCAAAAAGAGACGGCGCGGGATGATTGCGCGATGCATCGTTCAGACCGCTCAGGTCTTCGTACGAATTGACATTACACATAGAGAGGCGTTCGGTTTGCCCTTTCCTCAAACGAAATGTGCCGGAACCGAATGCGCAATAGAGATTGGACGGGGTGCCGAAGAAAGGAACAAGTCTTTGGGCGGCAAGAGTGTCGTAACACGCCTGGTCGTATTTGATCTGCGGCGATCCCTGCTGCGGATGCGGAAACATGACAAAAGAAGTAAGGCCAAGCATATCGGATTCAGCGACGTCGGTCGCTGCAAAGTCCGGCTCTGCACCGATCCCCTCTTTATAGTCGGGCCGGTGGTTGCACTCGGTTCCGTCAGCGTCGGGTCCGGTATAATTAAGATCGCCCGGACGGACGCCGTCGAGCCCGATATCATCCCCGGCATCTTCATTTATTTCGTAAATTCCGTCACCGTTCGCATCCACGCCGTCTTTCCAGTCTGCATCCTCATCACCCGGCCACCATTCTCCCTGACGCACGGCAGGAACATCTTCTAAACTTTTGTATCCGAAGAACGCCATAAACTTCGCCGTATCGCGTGAAGCAACAATCGCCTGGAGAACAGCGTCATGGCCTTTAATCACACCGGAGTAACCTCCCCATGGACCTTCTGCCTGATTGTCGCGCCGTTCGTCGATCATACCATCACCATCATTGTCAATCCCATCCGTCGCGACACCCGGGCTCTCAAGAAAAGCCCATCCGCTGATGGCCGGAGTTCCGCCGCCAAAACCTTTTCCACTCATTGACCACGTATAGGTGAGATTCAGAGACTTATCCCAATAGCCGATCTGATCTTCCGCCGCCGACGTAGGAGATTTGTTGCCGTTGGCTGCATCGAGATAGAATCCAAAGACGGCCCGGGTCAAATCGTAATCAGAAGTGTTTGCGATATTGTATTCGAAAAACACAGCATCACGCGTTTGTTGATTATTCCATTGGTAAGCTCTCACCTCTGCCCGCAATCCCAATCCGCCCCAATCCGATCCCTTTTGGATGCTGACCTCATCGGGATGAAGATCACCAATCTTAACTCCGGGACGGGGATAATAGCGTACCGCTAACGGTGCATTCGTACGCGATTCTATGTTTTCCAAATCTTGTGCGTCATTGCAAACCCAAAATGCCTCGAGATCGGCGTAATGTACGCCTCTGCCGAAACGCCCATCCCACTCACCCGGCCACTTCGTATCCAAACCTCGTGAGGGCCAGCCGTCGGGGGGCCACGAACCCGGAATATTGCTCATGGCGGGATATTCGTTTGCTTTGTTAAAATAGCCGAACACAGGGTCGAATCCCCATTCGATGGTTCCCGTGGGATCAAGATCCATGAAACCGGGTTGAATGGAAGAACTCTGCGCATTCCACAGTGTATCTAATTGTCCCTGCGCTCCGAGAGAAGCAATGTCTCCTTCGTCGGTAACCGGAACTGAATCGAACGCACACGATGAACACTTCTTTATGAATTCCATATTCCCGATGATGAGATTAAAATTGTCAAAGGTATTTAATCCGGTCGCATCGTTGGGCCAAAGAGAGACCAACGGGCTTGGCCAGCCTCCGAAAGAAACCCTGTTGCTGATCTGGAGTGATACTCTGTTGCCGTTCATTAACCCTAAGCGTTGAGCGCTCGGATCACCGGCTTCATCGGTCGGTCCTTGGTAAGGATTTTGAGCTTGGACCTGCATCGTGAAAAACAGCATGATGCCGCTTACCAATGTCGTTGGGACGTAATGTCGAAAAAGCATTTTTACTCTCTCCTTAAGGAATGTAGTACTCAAGTTCTTTCCTTAGAATATGAATTCGATTCCAAGTTTTATGGAACGCGGATTACTGTATGAAGAAGGATCGTTAATCCGATCGTAGATCGTGCTGAAGTTGCTCCTGTAGGAAGCAATATCCGTGTCCAGAATTATCTGCTGGTCGGCTCTACCGGTGGTACTGTTCACTGACGTTTCGTTGAGCCTGTCAAGCAAGTTATAGACAAGCAGCGTCAGCCTTGCGCGAGTCGAACCAACCGACCAAAGCTCCACGTAGGCGTCCAAATCAAGCGAGAAGAGAGATGGCATTGCGGAGTTGTTTGGCTGAAGAGATGCCAACGCCTGGAAACTCGAAGTAAGCGGTGTCCAGCCGTATGGAAGACCGGAATCATAACGGCCGGTAAGCGAACCGCCATACCTTTCCGAATTATAGGCAACCGTTGCGTTGAGCGTATGACGCTGGTCCCAATCCATCGGGATAAGAATATTCACCGGATCTTGCTGCTGTCCGGCACGGTTGAACGTGTACTGGGGACTATTGGCATTGCCGCGTGTATACTGCAAGGTATAGTTCAGTCCCGCAGAGTAGTTGCCGGAATAGTAATCATACTTGAGCTCCAGTCCACGTGCATTTCCGTAATCGAGGTTGGTGTAGAGCCCATATTTAACGGCATTATATGTTTCGACGATCTTCGTTCCGAGCAGGTCGTAAATGTCGCGATAAAAAACGGCAACCTCTGCACTCATGTTCGGGCTCAATTGCTGCCACAAACCCGATTCATATTGAATAGTGCGCTGAGGTTTCACAAGCGGGTTTCCCATCAGCGTCTGATAATCGCCCGGAGGGACGACATGCTGATAGTTTACGTACAGAGCATACAATGGAGGCATCTGGAAAAAATGTCCGTAGGAGAACCGGAGAAGTGCCGCATCGCCCAACTTGTACGAAATACCGAATCGGGGGCTGAGCTGGGAAACTGAAGGAGCTAGAAGGTTCGTGCTCTGCGGGCTGTTGATCACATCATTGCCCGGGTTTCGCGGATCGGAGGGATACCTTGTATTTGCATCGAAGTAGTCATAGCGCAAGCCAAGATTAATCACCATGAGATCAAACTCCATCTTGTCCTGCAAATATGCCGAACCATCCCACGGGCTCACCTTATAGATATCGGTATATTGCGACCTTCCGAGGACAACCACCGGTTTGTAAAAGACAAATATTCTCTTTCCGGTAACCGAATCGTCATAGGAAAGATTTTCCATGGACGTGCCCTGGTAGGCATTTTGAATCTGTGTATTGAAACGGTGAATATTATGATCGGTAATATCGAATCCCCCCTTGAATGTATGGTGCTTGTTCAACTGAGCCGTTGCATCAAATTTTACTTTGTAATCCTCGTTCCAGTTCTCGCTCCACCCTTTGTCTTGTCCACCGGTGGAAAATCCGGGATTAGCGCTGCTCTGAAGCGCATACTCATCGCTCACATAACGATAGACCGGCAAGCCAATGATATTGAGGCTGTCCCCGCCTCTGGAGTTCTTCGTGATCTCAAAAGGATTCTTGAACACGTAGCTAGCATTCCAATCTTTCAGATAGGTTGCTTTCAACTCATAGAAGACAGACTGACTAAGCGTGTGATTCAAAGTCCCGGTCAATAATTGTGATGTTCCATAATCGGTTTTTCGGCCTTCAGGATTATATTTATAGAAGTGATTGTAGGTCCCCAGTCCCGAAGAGCCATTATCCCCTCTACTATCATTGTAAGAATACTCAAGAGAAGACCTGAGTGTTTGCAAAGGTTTAAACGAAATTTTCCCGAACGCCGTTGTGTACTCGCTTGTTTCCATAGCGACAGAGGCGTTGTCTCCGGTATGATCTGAACGCCACTGCGCTGAATCTTGAGCGCTCCAGTCGCTATAGTTGTCCGGCATAAATCGCCGGATGCCGTTGCGCGGACCGACGTTATTTTGATACCGCCCGTTGACAATAAAAGTAAGAAGATTTTCGATGATGGGTCCCTGAAGCAAGAGCTTATAGTCCTGGCTTCCCGGCAGATTTGCTATACCCGAGGTCTTGATGTCCGGGAAAACACTGCTGTGCGTTGTGCCAAAGTTGCTCCCGCTTGCGTACGCGGAACCCTGAAAAGTGTTGCTTCCGTCCTTCGTAATGGCGTTGACGACACCACTCATCGCGTTGCCGTACTCGGCGTTGAATGTTCCCGTAATAACTTCCACTTCCGAAATGACGTCGTTCTCTACCGTTACTGCGCGATCAAGATTGTACGGCTCCTGCACCTGAACCCCGTTCACAAGATATGCCACTTCTTTGTCTCTGCCGCCCCTGAAGTGACCGCGCACGACACCGGCCTGCAACCCAACAACCTGATCAAGATTCTCCACCGGAAGTTCCTTGATTTGATCGGAGGTCACATTCCTGATTGAACTCGTCTGGTCTTTTTTCTGCTGAATACGCTCGGCGGTAACAACAACCTCCTGTCCCTCAACGAGACTCTCTTTCAATTTGAAATCTGCCGTAGTTGTTCTGTTGACCGAGACGATAACATCCTTGATGACCATTGATTCATACCCTACGCTGCTTGCGCGTAACCGGTACGTTCCCGGCGGTATGTTGATGATAAAATAATCTCCGTTTACATCTGCGGCAGCTCCCGAGTTCGTCCCTTCAAGGATGATATTGGCTCCAACCATAGGTGCGCCCGTCTGAGCGTTGGTCACCTTCCCTAAGATTTTCCCGGTGGTCTGAGCATTACTCTCGATCGATAGCGAAACGAGAATGACTGTAAAAACGCACAACCAGTTTAACGCATGTTTGATTGTGAGTTGATTATTTGGCATAGGAGCCTCTTCTAAATCCTTTTGCAGAATTTTTGGACAAGTAACCTCTGTCTTCGCAATGAACGGGTTCAAAGGCCTTGATTGATTTTTCCTGATACGACTGCATTTTTGTTCGGTTTATCGTTTTCCCGCATCGGCGCTTAGGGTCATCCCCTAAGCGCCAAATGCAAGAAATCAACATGCTGTTGATTGATGTGTGAGGATCGATGTCCTTATTTCATCAGGACCATCTTATGTGTCAACGACCCTGCGGAGGTTTCTATTCTGTAGAAGTAGATACCGCTGCTCAAACCGCCGGCTGAAAATACTGCTTCGTGCGGACCGGCTGACTGTATGCCATTCACAAGTGTCGCCACTTGTTTGCCCAGCAGATCGAACACGGTAAGAGTTACCTTGCCGCTGTTCTTCAAAGTATACGCAATTTTCGTGCTAGGATTGAACGGGTTCGGATAGTTTTGTGCCAGTGAAAATACGGTCGGCTGCAGTTTCGTTGCGGCAACACCGGTAACATTATGATTGGCATTGACCCGTACTAAATCTAATCCGATCCATGAATTACCTACAGGAGATGCGTTCTTGAACAACACTCCGAGTTTTTTGCCAACGGCGGAGGGAACAGTGCTAATGTCAACCCCAACCGTGTATTCAGCCCATGTATAATCGGCGTTGAGCGCATCTTCTGAGAAGGCGAGCGTGACCCTATTGCCAGTCCCATCGACATAGTACAATTCTGAATGCAACACGGTGGATGCCCACGTGACTCTTCCCATTGACCTTAGTGAGAGCACATCACCGGTCTGAATTGTGTAATTTGTTGTGTTCCAGATAGCTGTATCGCTCCCCATTAAGTAAGCTGTGTAAACACCGTCCTGGGGACCCTGATTGCTTTCTATGCCGGAATCGTACACAGTATCATCAGTTGCCCATCCCGGTACGTCTGCAGTGGAAGTCTGTAATTTGGTGCCGGATCCCGGACCGTTAAAGCCTCCAATTTTGCCCGAGTCGGGCTGTTCAAAGCTGTAATTTGGCACTTCTATGATTGTAGGATCCACGTTTGCTAGCCGTACATTGTCAATTTCAAGCCATGATGCGTTCGGTGGAAGCGCGGGGGAAATATTGTGAATGAGGATACCCAATTTATGACCGGTAGCTTCTGCCGGCATTGAAGCAAGAGAAAGACTATATGTCGCCATCGTAGTTGTTGGTGCGTATACTCCTGAGGCAAGGACGACTCTTGGCGCCGTCGCTGAGTCCCCATTCAAGTAATACAACTCCAATAAGAATGCAGTTACATTCCAGCTGTTTCTTGCGTCTACCGACAGCTTGAGCTGATCGTCATCAAAAGCTCGCCTGGGCAAGGTTTGATATATTGCAGAATCGCCGCTCATTAAAAATGCATCATATTTTCCGTCAGAAGTAGCCTTCGCTTCTATGCCGGAATCAAATGCTGACGAATCGGGAGAATCAACTGTCCAGCCCGGGACTACAAGAACTTTGTAGCCGGTTCCCGAGTGCGTAGTTTTTCCGTTGAAGCCCTCGATCTTACCTGAATCAGGTTTCTCGAAACTTGCATTTATCACTGTAATATGTGTTTGTGCGTACACTTGAAGAAACATAAATGTCATTGCACAGAGGAATAGGAGAAATACTTTTGCAAACTTCATATGCTTGTCTCCTTGCGTTTTGTTTAGTGTATTTTCCGTTTCATTTTTTTTTCTTACAAGAAAAACCTTTATTATGCCTGTCTCACCTCCTTCTTTCTAGCTCTGCTTGATTGGTCTTTCAAAAATGTTTTGCAGCGCATGTTTTGTTTATGGTTGTATGCCAACAGAAAAGAAAACACTTTTCATGTAATGCTGACATGGTTTTGTTTTTTCAGAATGTTGCCAACTTGTCCTATCGTGCTCCACTCCTTACATCGTTCGATGAACGGGAATGAGCCAGAGTTCGATTCTTTCATTTGAGCACAATAAGTTTTTTCGTATCAACATACCTCCCGGCTTGCAGACGGTAGAAATAGACACCGCTCGATAATCCCTCAGCAACCCATTGTTTCGAATGATTGCCGGCCTCCATCTCCTCATTGACAATTGTCGCCACTTCTCTCCCTACCAAATCAAAAACTTTCACTGTTACGAATGATTTTGAAGGAAGGCTGAAAGAAAATGTTGTTGATGGATTGAACGGGTTGGGATAGTTTTGATGCAGGGCGAATCGGTCAGCAATCACAGGTTGTTTTTCTTTTCCGACCGACACGACGTTGCTGCCGGACTCGATCATAACATACTGCACTGAATATGCCGGCGACGCAAAGCTGATTTGGCTTCCAATGGGATATCCCCATGCCTTGACGCTGTCTAAATCTTGCGGTCCCGGTCCCCAGGGTACGCTTGTTGGACCGACTCCATTCACAACAACCGTCTGCGACTTTCCATACTTGTCAACGTTGGCGCCCGTCAATGAGTAAACGTAGAACCGGTCGCCGACACCAATGGTACCCATCTCCAGTTTTACCACTTTATCAGTTTTGTTCTTGTTCACCACTACAACCCCCAGCTCTCCCGAAGCAAACCTGGTGGCATACGCAAGCATGTCGCTGTACGTCGGTGAAGCAGTGACAGTCGTGCCCACTGTATGGTCTCCCGTGAAGCGCTGTAAATACGATATGTAGTAAAAATCGGGCCGGGGATTCCACAACGGTACGCCGGGATCCGTCGGAAGCTGGTAATAAAACATTCCATCCTTCGCCTGACTTGCCAGAAGCCAGCGGCAGGACATTCCATAGTTATTCTTTATCATCTCACAATACGACACCACTGCTTCCATACCGTTGATCGTCGATGTATAGATTGAATCGGGTCCGCCGCAATTCCACTCTGTTAAGGCAATCGGTTTTGAGGGTGCCCCTTTTGCCGCGATATCTCCCCTCATGAACGTCATATTGTTGTCGATCGCTAAACGAGTATCGTCGACTTGTTGCTTAAGATAGGTGTAACTGTCGCCAAAATAATTATGTTCGAGATAGAAATCCGCCGCGTCGCCGACTTCGGAGAAGACTCCTGCATTCCACGTGTGATTAACAATATTCCAATCGTTTGTACCGTCAAAGCTGTTAATCTGTGCTCCAATGTAGATCGTGGCCCCTACCTCCGCGGCAGCCGCTTTCATCGAGTCGGCAAAAATTTTGAAATGTTGTCCGTATAATGCGCCGGAGATTGTGTCCGGCTGCCCATCATGATTTGTAGCAGGATCAATCCGCCAGCCCGCTTCCCAGGGTCCGCCGTCTTCATTGCCTATTTCCCAGAATTTAGTGCGGCCCTTATCATAACGAACCCAGTCGGCTGCGTAATGAGCCGCCTGGTTTACCGGATGCGCACTCGTGCCATAACGCGCGTATGCGTAGTTAATAGTAATCAAACCTTGAGCGCCTATCTGTTGACGCAGATTATAATACTGATCAACAGTCAATGAATACCACGAACCAATTTGCGGATAGAAACCTGACAGCGTCCACGAGGTGCCTCCTCCCCATGAATAAAGATTCGCGGGCAGATCGCCCGGATTTCCATTCCAAAAATAGATATCGGACCAGCTTCCCCCCGGAAAACGGATTATCGAGGGAGCTAGCTGCTGAAGGTGAGAAACGAGAGTTGGATTGTTTACATTTGTACCGACCCAAACTGCAACGGCATTTCCAAAAACATATTTTGAGACTTGCCCGAGTGTGTCATTGGCAATTGTCACCGTTACCGTTGGGATGGTCGAGGGCTTGTCGGCTGGTTCGAATGCAGGAATCGCGGCCGTCTTAGGCTCAAAGTCGTTCAGAAAACAATTCGGAGTGCTCTGCGCTGAGAGCTTGACCGGCGAACACGACAGCAATAAAAAAACAATCAATCTGTCACAACTTTTCATAACAGAGTTTTTTCATTTATCTGCAAACGTTTGCATTCTAATCCACAACTGAACTCTGAATTCTTAAACTTTGAGGGTGTTACGTGTCTTGTGACGACATATCGCTTGCTATTCCCATCTGCGTGGACGAAATCGATTGCAGCTTTTAGGTTTGAAGTGTTGCGATTACACTAGGATTGCCCGGAATGTCATTTGAAGTTGAACTAATTCTAGAATAATTGAACCGATTCATAAGTTAATCACATTTTCTAAAAAGTCAAGTGTTTTTTTATGAAATCTCCCAAACCAGGGACATCTTCAAAAAACCGCGGGGGGGGGGGCTGACTTCTTCTCTTCAGTTCCTCATTATATTGTCAAGAATCCATGACGCCTTAATAATTAATATGAGACAACTGAAAAATCGCCTCTCGCCAAGCCGCCAAAGCGCAAAGTATATTAAAAATGAAGCTTATGCGTCTTTTCCCTTCAGGATTCGCGTGATACTATTTTTCAGATGTTTCAAGTCTTAAATATCTCTATAAAATTACCTCGAATTTGGCTGAGCGCCGTTTTAGAGCTTGCGGAGAATTATAATTGGGAATGCAAGAAGATGATTCGTAGGTCCCCTCGACATTTCCTGAGTTACAAGCAATCAACTGGCAGCAAATTGCTCGGTCGTCAATGTCTCGAGCAAGAATACGCGGATGTGAAACAAATGCTAATAGGCCCGCTAACTCAAAATCATCCCAATGTAAGAAGTGACCAGATGCACGAGGATATCGTAAAAGTCCTTGTGAAGACAATATCGAAAACACGATACCGTCGAGGACGTGAACCGACTAAAAGTATTTCTCACACGACATAAGCGGATGATGCAGTTTCCCCTCCGCGGCCCGTCCAATTCGTGTGGAAAAATTCCCCGCGCGGTTTGTCAACTCTTTCGTACATGTGCGCACCAAAATAATCGCGCTGGGCCTGCAATAAGTTCGCCGGCAACCGGGAGTTTCTAAATCCGTCGTAATAGTTGAGAGCTGTCGCCATTGCCGGGACCCAAATGCCGTTAAGAATTGCCGTGGAGAGAACTCGCCGCCACGACTCTTGCGAATGGTCGATCGTCTCTTTAAAGAAGGGATCGAGCAGCAGGTTTGTCAGATCCGGATTTTTGTCGAACGCTTCCTTGATCCTTCCGAGGAATTTGGAACGGATGATGCATCCTCCCCTCCACAGTAAAGCAATGCCTCCGTAATTCAAATTCCATTTATATTCCTCAGCCGCCGATTTCAACAAAACGTACCCTTGCGTGTAGGAGACTATCTTCGAGGCGTAAAGAGCGTTTGCCAGGTCGTTCAGAAAAGCTTTTTTGTCTCCTGTGAATTTCGGTTTCGGACCCTGCAGGATCTTTGACGCTTCCACACGCTCTTCCTTCGCCGCCGAGAGACAGCGGCCGTATACCGCTTCGCTGATCATCGTCAAAGGAATGCCGAGGTCGAGAGAGGCAACGCTTGTCCACTTCCCTGTTCCCTTCTGTCCGGCAGTATCGAGAATTTTGTCCACAAGAGGAGTGCCGTCGGTATCTTTGAATGCGAGGATGTCGCGCGTAATTTCGATGAGGTAGCTGTCGAGTTCGCCTTTATTCCATTCTTCAAAGACATCGTGCATTTCCGGCGCCGACATTCCGAGAAGCTCTTTCATGATCTGATAAACTTCGCAGATAAGCTGCATATCACCATATTCGATTCCGTTGTGCACCATCTTGACGAAATGTCCCGCGCCATTTTCGCCAACCCAGTCGCAGCAAGGCGTCCCGTCGGCGACCTTGGCAGCAATCGATTGGAAAATCGGTTTCACGTGCGGCCATGCCGGCGGTGATCCGCCCGGCATGATGGACGGTCCGCGCAAAGCCCCCTCTTCGCCGCCGGAAACTCCGGTCCCGATAAAGAGAAAGCCCTTCGACTCCAGATACTTCGTCCGGCGAATCGTGTCCGGAAAATGTGAATTGCCTCCGTCGATAATAATGTCTCCTCTTTCGAGATGGGGAATTATTTGTTCAATGAATTCATCCACCGGGTTTCCCGCTTTCACCATCAGCATAATCTTGCGCGGCGTCTTGAGAGAACCGACAAGCTCGGCAATTGAATACGTCCCGATAATGTTTTTCCCCTTCCCCCGCCCGTGGACAAAATTGTCCACCTTCTCCAGTGTTCTATTATAAACCGCCACCGTGAAGCCGCGGCTTTCGATGTTCAATACGAGGTTCTCACCCATTACCGCAAGTCCAATTAATCCTAAATCTGCTTTTTCATTCATTGTAAAAGTTTTCGCTTTCTGATTGCTAAAAGTTATCGTTGGATACGTGCCGATCCGCCCTTAGCGAACGCACGGACTTGCTCGAGAGTCGCCATCGTTGTGTCGCCGGGAAATGTCGTCAAAAGTGCTCCATGAGCCCAGCCGAGTTTGACCGACTCCTCCGGCAATTCTCCCGTCAAAAGCCCGTAAAAGAATCCGCTGGCAAATCCATCGCCGCCTCCGACCCGGTCGACAATATCCAATTCGCAGGTCGGCGCAGTGTAGGTCTTCCCATCTATCCACGCCACAGCACTCCAACTGTGATGATTGGTAGAATGAACTTCCCGCAGCGTGGTCGCCACGATTTTCGCATGCGGATATTTTGCGACAACTTTGTCGATCATCCCGAAAAAGGTGCTCGGGTCAAGTTTTGATTTTGATGCAATCTTTGGACCAGGGATTGCCAAGCCGCGCTGCAAGTCCTCCTCGTTACCGACAAGGACGTCGGCATTGTCAACGATCCGGCCAATCACCTCCACAGCTTTCTTCTCGCCGCCCCAGATATTCCAGAGCTTCTCGCGGAAATTCAAATCGAAGCTTACGATCGCGCCCGCCTTCTTAGCCGCTTTCATCCCTTCAATGATCAGCTCTCCCGTCGTTGGTGAAAGAGCTGCAAAAATTCCGCCGCTGTGAAACCAGCGGACACCGCCGGCAAAGACAGAGTTCCAATCAAAGTCTCCCGGCTTCAGCTGCGCGGCTGCCTCATTCGAGCGGTTATAGAAAACAACCGGAGCTCGGACGCCCTGGCCCCGGTCGCTGTAGACCGCGGCCATGTTCGGGCCATTGACACCATTGTGCTTGAACTTTTTGTAGAAAGGCTTTACTCCCATCGCCCTCACTCGTTCTGCGATGAGATCGCCGATCGGATACTCGACCATTGCAGTGACGATGCCGGTGTTCATCCGGAAACAATCTGCCAAGTTCGCTGCGACGTTGAATTCTCCGCCGCTCGTGTGAATCTGGCATTCCGTTGCTTTTCTAAACGGTATAATTCCAGGATCCAGTCGGTGAACCAACGCTCCGAGCGACACCAAATCGAAGGCACCGCCAGGCTGAATTTTCAAACCATTACTCATCTATTGCTCCTTCTTTTTATCCTATGGTGTGTATCCTTATATTAATCATGTGGCTGGCCAATACCACTCAATCAGCATTGCGAATCAGTCGCCGCCGAGAAAGATCGGACGGAGATGGCGTTCATAGATATTTTCGGTAACGCCTTCATTGATCGTGCGAGCCGATTCGTCGAGAGCATCTCTAAACCGATCTCCCATTTCTGCCGCGACCTTGAATCCGATATGAATCAGCTGACGGAACGATGTACTGTAGCGCGCGCGCGACAGATCATGTTTCAGCGCCAGAACAAAATCGTCGCTTCCCCAGTTCTTGACATCGGCGGGTGCCGGAAGCTTCTCCTTCCGAATATCAATCACCGTGAGATACGGTTTTGCCAGTTCTTCGAAGCGGAGATACGACTGAGCATAAATCTCTTTCGCGATAACAAGACCGCTGCCGCCAGCCTTTGCAAGACCGATAACCTCTTCGAGCCACGTCGTTCCCGCAGTCTTCAGATGAATTCCCGCATTGAATTTCTTGATCGCCTTGTTGATCGCCGGGTAGATGGAGAATTTATCGCTTCCCGAATGGATGCTGATCTTGAGCGTTTCGGGCAAGCCGAATTCTCTGATTGCGTGACCGATGACCGCGACATCCTTTTCAAACTCAGCGGCAAATTGCGCGACATCCCCGACATAGTCGACTCCCTTCAGAAATTGTCCCGTGAATTTCGGAGCGACGGTTTGCAGAGGTACCTCTTCTTTTGAAAGTGCGGCAAGGATAAAGAAAAGCTCCACCGGCGTCTGGGGAGCGTTCGTTTCATCGGTCGACACTTCAGTGATGAAATTTTCCTTCCCTTTCCGGGATGCGATAGAGCGATAAATATTTCCCGCTTCCTTTACAGCGGAGAGATATTTCTTCCCTACGGAAACAATCGTCGGTATGGTTACGTCAATGCCTTTGTCAAGGCCGGGGATGTTGAGCGTTCCGGTATACTTTCCGCAGAACTTTGTGAAATCGGCAAGCTCGTCAGACTCGGGTTCCTTTCCGATGAAATCGGCGACATCGAGAGTGAAGTAATTGCTCGGCTCGATGAAAGAGTCCACAGTTTTGATCCCAATGTGGTCGGCGTCGACGTAGTACGACGACTTCCATCCCAACTGTTTCACCGCCTGGTCCGCCTCCAAACGCGTGTCCTGCGGCTGTGTCCCGATGAGCGTATGTTCGCGATTAGATTTGTTCCACACCGGAACAACATCCACTCCACGATCGCGTGCCTTGACGAACGCAGCAAGCTGCGCCACTCCTTCATGGCCAAAACGATCGCCGATTCCGATTGAATATTTTTCTATCTTCATTACTTCTTATCTGCCGAATAAGTTTTCAATACCTTCACGATATTCATTTCCATGGACATTCCTCACGCTAAGGTCATTTTACTTTAGACGATAAAGAAGTTGACCCGCGTTTTCAACGACTAATAAGTTGCCATTTTGTTTTGCCTTCCACTCAGGAACGTTGATCGAGCGATAGTCAATATATCCAAGGTTGACAGATCGGCATACATCTTCGGGAATAGACGTAGCAAGAGTGACTTTGATACGAGGGAATTCCATGCCGTTCTCAAACGTCCCAATGCCTCTCACATTCGTGGAATGGGCAAGAATCAGTTTCGATGTTCCGGAAAACCGCTCCCATTGCCGCAAAAAATAATCCCGGATATGGTATCCCACTTTCCGAATTTCTTGTCCATGCGTGTAGGAAATTTCCTTAACGTGCGGGGCGTAAATAATCACCTCACCC
>Ga0265342_10000789_pt1 | contig 31942 bp, 35 predicted proteins | sample 4CB327metaG_FD_203125 | JGI IMG/M metagenome (GOLD analysis project Ga0265342, IMG submission 203125) | Rhizosphere microbial communities from Carex aquatilis grown in University of Washington, Seatle, WA, United States - 4-CB3-27 metaG | ecosystem: Host-associated > Plants > Roots >... | reverse complement strand
AGCGGAAGTAAGTGCGCAACGTGCCGTATTCGGTCTGCTGACGGGCATCGACCGAGAAGTAGATGCGCGTGCGCTGGTTGATGTCGTTCGTGCCCTGGCGGGTAAAGCTACCCTGTCCGGCTTCTGCTGCCTGACCGATGCCGACCGGAATGCCGCCGCCGCCGGCGTTGTATTCTGCCTGCACGCGAACGGCGCCACCGATCTTGATGCAGGTGTCAGTGCCCGGGATGTAAAAGAAACCCGCGCCATACAGACTACAGACCTTCACGTACTCGACCGGCTTGGCCTTGACGGGAAGATCGGCGGCCTGTGCTCCCGCCACCGCGACGATCCCCGCCGCGGAGCCGAGCAATAGGCTTTTCACCATCTTCATAATGCAACCTCTCCAGCTGTTGTCGTTGGAGGGACCCGTCTCACCGGGTGCCGCATGCACCGTGGAAGGCCCCCTCGCTGCCTCATCGCCCGGTTCCTAGCAACGCATCCGGGATTCCCAACTCAAACCGCACCAAATGCGACGTCAAGATTCGCAACCAGACGACCGGAAACTCCCCCTTCGTCACGATTCGACATTAGGCTACGTTCCTTGCTGCGCAATCGAAGAACGCTCTTCCCACAGGCGCTTTTCTGACTTTGTTGCGAAAAAAACACGCATTACCACAATGGGTTACCGCTTTTGGTGGGGACGGACTTCGACCGCCCAGGTCCTGCAATGGACCAGCCATCGTTCGCCAAAACCTCGGCGACCGCGCCGAGGCGACGCCATACCGCAAGTGTCGCCCGCAAGTCTCGCGAAGTCCTGGTGATCGAAAGTTTCGCGGTACCCGACGGGGACGGTGCAGGAGCGCCCGGATTCTCCGGCGCGTCATTTGCATTCCACAATGGTAGACATATCGTCTTGCCTGCTTACCGCGCGCTAGACCCGAGCCGGGGGCGCTCGTCCACAGACGATTAGCGCGGCACTATGAGGAGATTTGGATGTTTCGCCCTCGTAAGACCGCGTCGATGCTGGTCGCCGCCATGGCGCTTGGCCTCTTCGGGCCGGTGATTTCCTATGCACAAGACAAGCCGCCTTCGCCTCCGCCTGTGGAGGCGACCCCGGTCAATCCGCCGGGGGCGTCGTCGGTGCCGTCAAAATCGGCACAATCCGACGATCCGTTCGGTGAGGAGGTGACGCTCAGCGCCAAGACGGTGGTCTATTTCAAAGGCAGCGGCAATTGGGATTCCGCATTCGAGACGATCGTTGACGGGTTCAAGTCGGTCAACGGCTTTCTCGACAAGGCCGGCATCAAGGCGGACGGATTGCCGATGACGATTTACACCTCGACCGACGACAGCGGGTTCCAGTTCCAGGCCGCAATTCCGGTCGCCGAGGCGCCGAAAGACCCGCCGAAGGGCGACATTGCCGTCGGCAAGACGCCGGAGGGCAAGGCGTACAAATTCGTGCATCGCGGGTCCTACGATTCAATGGACACAACCTACGAAGCGATCACCAATTTTCTCGACGAAAAGGGCATCGACGCCAAGGAATTGTTCGTCGAGGAATACGTCACCGATCCGGTCAAGACCCCAGAGGACAAACTGGTGGTCTCGATCTATGTGCCGGTGAAGTAGGCATCCAATCGTTGCCTGCTCCGAAGCTCGTCAGTCCAGCACCAGAACCTGCCCCGGCTTGAGGACGTGAAAACGTTCCGGCGCTACGTCAGCCTGTGACAGCGCGGTGGCGAGCGCGCGGACCGGTGCGTCGATCGCTTCGTCGGTGAGTTGGAACGTGCCGTGATGGTGTGCGAGCGCAAGTTCGGCGCTGCAATCGCGCAACGCCTTGACCGCTTCCTCCGGATTGATGTGCTGGTCGCGCATGAACCAGCGCGGTTCATAGGCGCCGATCGGCAAGATGGCGAGACGCAGCGGACCGTAGCGCTCGCCGGCGGCGCGGAAATGCGTGCCGTCGCCGTAGCCGGAATCGGCGACGTGATAGAGGCGGCCGCCCGGGGTGTCGATGATGAAGGACGCCCACAGCGCCCGATTGCGATCGAACAGGCCGCGTGCCGACCAATGCCGCGTCGGCACCAGCGTCACGGCGACGTCGCTGCCGAGCACGATGCGGTCGTGCCAGTCGTGGGCCTCGGCCCGGATGGCGCGGTCGTGGCTGCGCATGGTGGTGTCGTTGCCGAGGGGTGTGATCACCCGGGCGGAATGTGCGCGCGCGATCCGCGACAGTGTGGCGAGGTCAAGGTGATCGTAGTGGCCGTGCGAGACCAGCACGACGTCGATCGGCGGCAAGGCGTCGAAGGCGATGCCGGGATCATTGACGCGCTTGGGCCCGGCAAAACGAAACGGCGATGCGCGCGGCGACCAGACCGGATCAATCAGAATATTAAGGCCCGCGGTCTGTAGCAGCAGGCTCGCATGGCCGACATATGAGATCCGCCATTGCGACCCCACGACGCGAGGGGGAGGGGTGTCGGCAAACGGACTTGGGTCCCAGCGCGGCCAGCGCGCCGTGTTGCGGGTCCGATACCAGCGCAGGACGTCTGCGAACCGTTTCGCCTCGACGCCGTGGCGATCGAAAAAGTGCGATCCGTCGAAATGATCGGTTACCGGCCCTTGGTACAGGCGTTGGCGGGCGGCACGAACGCGCACGACCGCGAGGGTTGCGACGAGCACGCCTGCGGCAATAACGGTTGAAAAAAGCATGACCTACCTGGCGGTTAGAGAGTTAATGACGGGCGCGGTGATGCGCAGTTGACAGGATAGCCACGCCCCCGTATCGATCTGCACCATCCGTCAGAGATCTGACGCTCGCTTTTGCCGACCGGCTCCTGGAGAGACCGGAGGTTCCCGCCCGACAGCGCGATGCGCCCTCGGGCGCAAACGTGTTTGGAATCATGTTCGACAACCTGTCCGAAAAGCTTTCCGGCATCCTCGACCGCCTGACGCGGCGGGGCGCGCTGTCGGCCGCTGACGTCGATGCTGCCGCGCGCGAAGTCCGCCGCGCACTGCTCGAAGCTGATGTTGCGCTCGAAGTGGTGCAAGGCTTCGTCGACACGTTGAAGGAACGTGCGGTCGGCGTCGAGGTCATCAAGTCGGTGACTCCCGGCCAAATGGTGGTGAAGATCGTTCACGATCAACTGATCGAGATGCTGGGCTCGACCGCCGATCCGATCGATCTGAACGCCGCAGCGCCGGTGCCGATTATGATGGTGGGCCTGCAGGGCTCCGGCAAGACCACGACCACAGCGAAAATCGCCAAGCGCCTCACTGAGCTGGGCAAGCGCAAGGTGCTGATGGCTTCGCTCGATACCCGACGCCCGGCGGCGATGGAGCAGTTGGCCGTGCTCGGCCGCCAGGTCAATGTCGAGACGCTGCCGGTGGTCGAAGGACAGACGCCGGTCCAGATCGCCAATCGCGCGCTGCAGGCCGGCCGGCTCGGCGGCTATGACGTGGTGCTGCTCGATACCGCCGGGCGCATCACGCTCGACGAGGCGATGATGGCGGAGGCCGCCGAGGTCAAGCGCGCCGCCAACCCGCACGAGGTGCTGCTGGTTGCCGACAGTCTCACCGGACAGGACGCGGTCAATCTCGCGCGGGCGTTCGACGAACGCATCGGCCTTACCGGCATCGTGCTGACCCGCGTCGACGGCGATGGCCGCGGCGGCGCCGCACTCTCGATGCGGGCGGTGACCGGCAAGCCGATCAAGCTCGTGGGCACCGGCGAGAAGCTCGATGCGCTGGAGGATTTCCATCCCGCCCGCATCGCCGATCGCATTCTTGGGATGGGCGACATCGTCTCGCTGGTCGAGAAAGCGGCGGCGACGATCGATGCCGAGAAGGCGATGCGCACGGCGGAGCGCATGCGCAAAGGGGCGTTCGATCTCAACGATCTGCGCGAGCAACTCGAGCAGATGCAGAAGATGGGCGGTCTGTCCGGGTTGATGGGGATGCTGCCGGGCATTGCCAAAATGAAAAATCAAATGGCCGCTGCGAATCTCGACGATCGGCTGTTGAAGCGTCAGGTCGCGATGATCGGTTCGATGACCGTGCAGGAGCGGCGCCATCCCGACATTCTCAAAGCCAGCCGCAAGAAGCGCATCGCCGCCGGTTCCGGCACCAGGGTCGAGGATCTCAACAAGCTGCTCAAGATGCATCGCACGATGGCCGACATGATGAAGGCGATGGGCTCGGGCAAGCGTGGTCCGATGGCCGGGATAGCCAACATGATGGGTCTGGGCGGCGGCATGCCGAGCCCGGAACAGATGGCGCAGCTGGCGGCGAAAATGCCCGGTGGTGCGCCGGGCGGTCAGCCCGGTACGCCGACATTGCCGCCGACATTGCCGCCGACAATGCCGGGTTTGCCGGCGAAATTTCCCGGCGGTCTGCCGGGGCTCAGCGGATTGCCCGGGTTCGGGAAGAAGAAATAGGCGCTTCACCAGAATTGAGACAACGATCACGACGAACGAAAGGGAAATCAAATGTCAGTCGTCATTCGCATGGCCCGCGCGGGCACCAAGAAACGGCCGGTCTATCATATCGTGGTGGCGGACAGCCGTTCGCCGCGCGATGGCCGGTTCATCGAGCGGCTCGGTTACTTCAATCCGCTGCTGCCGAAGGACAACAAGGAACGCCTCAAGCTCGACCTTGAAAAGGTGAAGAGCTGGATGGCGAAAGGCGCACTGCCGAGCGATCGCGTGCTGCGCTTCCTCGACGCCGCCGGGATCCGTCAGCGCCCGAAGCGCAATAATCCGGAGCGGGCGATCCCGCGCAAGGAACGCAAGGCGCAGGCCGAAGCCGCCGCCGCTGCCAAGGCGGCAGCGCCCGCAGGCGGAGCGCCGGCCGCAAGCTAATCGGCGATCGCGGTGGCGCCGAAGCGCGATCATCAGCGGGTCTGCGTCGCCCGCATCGGTGCCGCCCACGGCGTGCGCGGCGAGGTCAAGTTGTGGCCGTTCACCGCCGATCCGATGGCAGTGACGCGCTATGGCGAATTGAGCGCCGAGGACGGCCGGTCGTTTGCGATCGAAGCGGTGCGACCGGCCAAGGATTTCCTGGTGGCGCGGCTCAAGGGCGTTTCCGATCGCACGCAGGCCGAACAACTGCGTAACACCGACCTGTTCGTGGCGCGCGACCGACTGCCGGTGCTGCCGGAGGAAGAATTCTACCACGCCGATCTGATCGGGCTGCCGGTCGAGGACACCCACGGCGTGGCGCTCGGGAGCGTTATCGCGGTGCATAATTTCGGCGCCGGCGATCTGCTGGAAATTCGCCCGCCCGAGGGCGGCGACACGGTCATGGTGCTGTTCACCGCTGAGACCGCGCCGGTGATTGACATTGTCGGCAGGCGGATCGTGCTCGATCTCCCGGAGACGGTAGCGGACGTCTCGCCTCCGGAAGGAGACGGTTGATGTGGCGCGCCACGGTGCTCAGCATTTTCCCGGAGATGTTTCCCGGTCCGCTCGGCGGCAGCCTCGCCGGCAAGGCGCTGGAAAAAGCACTGTGGTCGCTGCAGGCCGTCGACATCCGTACCTTCGCCCTCGACAAGCACCGGATGGTGGACGATACGCCGGCGGGCGGCGGTCCCGGGATGGTGATGAAGGCCGACGTGGTTGCCCGTGCGCTCGATGCGGAAGCAGACGACGGGCGGCCGCGGCTGCTGATGAGCCCGCGTGGGACGCCGTTGACGCAAGCGCGGGTGGCCGCGCTCGCCAAGGGCTTCGGCGTCGTCCTGGTCTGCGGACGGTTCGAAGGCATCGACCAGCGGGTGATCGACGGCCGTGGGCTCGAAGAGGTCTCGATCGGCGACTATGTTCTGTCCGGGGGTGAAATCGCGGCTTTCGTCCTAATCGATGCCTGCGTGCGGCTGCTGCCCGGGGTGATGGGCAAGGAAGCCTCCGGAACCGAGGAAAGCTTTGCCGAGGGCTTGCTCGAATATCCGCAATATACCCGCCCGCAGGTCTGGGAGGAGCGCCCGATCCCGCCGGTCCTGATCTCGGGCGACCACGGCAAAATCGCCGCCTGGCGCCGTGCCGAGGCGGAAAGGTTAACGGCCACGCGTCGGCCCGATCTCTGGGCCGCTAAGGCCGAACGGGCACGCAAGAAGTCGGTGCCAGACGGGTGACAAAACCCCTGCTTTAGCGTAGAAGCAGCGCCGAATTGAGCGGTTGCAAGCCGGCGTCATCGCCTGAGGCCGCGCAACCGACGGAGAAATCCCATGAATCTGATCCAGCAGCTCGAGCAAGAGCAGGTTGTGAAGCTGTCCGCCGGCAAGGAAATTCCGGAGTTCGGACCGGGCGATACTGTGCTCGTCAACGTCAAGGTGGTCGAGGGTGAGCGCACCCGCGTGCAGGCCTATGAGGGCGTTTGCATCGGGCGTTCCGGCCATGGCCTGAACGAGAATTTCACGGTTCGCAAGATTTCCTACGGCGAGGGCGTAGAGCGGGTGTTTCCGCTCTATTCGCCGATGATCGATTCCATCAAGGTCGTCCGTCGCGGCAAAGTGCGCCGCGCCAAGCTGTATTATCTGCGGAGCCGTCGCGGCAAGGCGGCGCGCATCGGCGAGCGTCAGGATCACAGCGAACGCGAAGAGACCGCCGCCTCCGAATAAGCTGTTTCCAAGGCTTTTCCGCCGTTATTCGGCATTGTCACTGCTGCGCTCTGGAAGCGGAGCGGGGGCCCAAGGCTGCGCGTCCGTCGGCGCCAGCGTTGGCTCGCCGGTTGGACTGGCCACAAGACTGCCGCTGCTCTGGGTCGATAGCGACACCTCTTCAGGGTCGGTAGGCGCCACGATCAGGATGCGGTGACGAGATTCCACCAGGGCCGCCGCTCCGCCACACAGCAGAACAATGATGACGGCGGCGTCGATTTTCGAAAGGTACGGGCTGGAGAACATGGCCTGACCTCCTGTTGTTTTGCCCCTTTGTTGTGCAATGCAATATCGGGGCCATTGGTTTCCGCCTTGCCCGATCAACATCGAGCCCGACCGCGCTTGATGGCAGGTGTTCCCTAAGGGGGCGTGTCCAACGTCGAACGATGCTCCGGCATGGCTGCTGCTCGTCACCGGCCTGCAGCCGATTCAACTCTTTACGCCGCCGCCGGACCCTTTAAAGAGAAGGCCGCAGCGACGACATGAGGGGCTCAAGACGTGAGAGCCCGAGACCGAGATCGAGCCAAGACCGAGACGAGGACGATGACAAAGCCGCGCACCCTGTACGACAAGATCTGGGATGACCACCTGGTCGACGAGCAGTCGGATGGTACCTGCCTGCTTTATATCGACCGGCATCTTGTCCATGAAGTCACCAGCCCGCAGGCGTTCGAAGGCTTGCGGGTGTCGGGACGCAAGGTGCATGCGCCGGACAAGACGCTCGCGGTGGTCGATCACAATGTTCCCACCACCGACCGCACCAAACCCAATCCCGATCAGGAGAGTGCGGATCAGATCGCGGCGCTTGCGAAGAACGCCAAGGATTTCGGACTGGAATATTACGACGAGTTCGACAAGCGGCAGGGCATTGTCCACATCATCGGCCCGGAGCAGGGCTTCACGCTGCCGGGCACCACGCTCGTGTGCGGCGACAGCCACACCGCGACCCACGGTGCATTCGGCGCGCTTGCCTATGGCATCGGCACGTCCGAGGTCGAGCACGTGCTCGCCACCCAGACGCTGATCCAGGCCAAGTCAAAAAACATGCTGGTGCAGGTGGACGGCCAGCTGCCGCCCGGCGTCGCCGCTAAGGACATCATCCTCGGCATCATCGGCGAGATCGGAACCGCCGGCGGCACCGGCCACGCGATCGAGTACGCGGGCGAAGCCATCCGCTCGCTGTCGATGGAAGGCCGGATGACGATTTGCAACATGTCGATTGAGGCCGGCGCGCGCGCCGGCATGGTGGCGCCGGACGAGAAGACCTACGCCTATCTGAAGGATCGTCCCAAGTCTCCGAAAGGCGCGGACTGGGATGTGGCGATGCGCTATTGGGAGAGCCTCAAGTCCGATAACGGTGCGCATTTCGATAGCGTGATCAAGCTCGATGCGGCCAAACTGCCGCCGCTGGTCACCTGGGGCACCAGCCCGGAGCAGGTGGTCTCCATCACCGGCCGGGTGCCGGTGCCGGCGGACATCGTGGACGAAAACAAGCGCGAGGCGGCCGAGCGCTCGCTCGCCTATATGGGCCTCAAGGGCGGGGAGAAGATCGCCGACATCGCGCTCGACCGCATCTTCATCGGTTCCTGCACCAATGGTCGTATCGAGGACCTGCGCGAAGTCGCGCGCATCGTGAATGGCAAAAGCGTCAATGCCAATCTCAATGCCATGATCGTCCCGGGTTCGGGACTGGTGAAGGAGCAGGCCGAAGCCGAAGGTCTCGACAAGATCTTCATCAAGGCGGGCTTCGAGTGGCGCGAGCCGGGCTGCTCGATGTGCCTTGCTATGAATCCCGACAAGCTCGAGCCCGGCCAGCGTTGCGCCTCGACCTCGAATCGCAATTTCGAGGGCCGCCAGGGCTACAAAGGCCGCTCACACCTGGTGTCGCCGGCCATGGCTGCGGCGGCGGCAATCGCCGGGCATTTCGTCGACGTCAGGGACTGGCGCTGACTCAGCGCACGGTCCACTGGCAGTTCATCTGCGGGTAGATGACGTTGCCGCTCGGCCGATGCTGTACTTCATACCAGGCACGGCAGTCGCGCTGCAGCCGTTCGGTCGGATAGACTGTGATATGGGTCGGCGGACGATGCCGGCGGACGGTCGGATGGATCGCCGGTGCATCGCCTGCCTGCGCGACGACGATGGTGGGCGAGCCGGCGACCGCAGGCACCGGCGCGGAGACGGCAACGGCCAGCCCCGTTGCAGCGGCAAGCGTCGCGATCTGTCGTCCGAGCATGATTGACCCCGCTTCGTCTGCACGATGGCGCCAACGCTCTCTCATTGCTGCCGCGAGGTCAACTCTGAGCGCGGTCTGGCGTCACCGCGGTGTCATGAGCGGGCTTGACCGGCAGATCCATCGCTCAATAGCTACCCGACCTCACCCGGCTTCGGTGTCAGCCCGGCTTCCCCCGTACAGATTGGTGTAAGACAGCGCCATGACCGACAATCCTCTCGCCGATCCGCTGGCCTGGCGCGGCGTTGTAGCGCCCTCGCTGGCCGCGCTTGAAGTGCTGGCGGCGGAAGCCTTTCGCAAGCTGCCGGCGAAGTTCCGCGCGCTGTGTGACGGGCTCGTCATCCAGGTCGAGGATTTCCCCAGCGAGGACGTGCTGGAGGCGATGGAGGCCGAGAGTGAGTTCGATCTGCTCGGCCTGTTCCAGGGCACCGGGCTGCCGTTCCGCTCGGACAGCGCGCCGGTGCAGATGCCGAACATGATCTGGCTGTACCGCCGTCCGATCCTGGATTATTGGGCCGAGCACGACGACACCCTCGGCGCCATCGTCACGCACGTTCTGGTGCACGAGATCGGCCACCATTTCGGCCTGTCGGACGACGACATGCATGCCCTCGAGCGCGAGGCTGGCTGAACTATTTCCGGCCGGCTTCGAGGTCGCGGATGCGGCTTTCCAGGCTGGCGAGGCGGGAATTGTAGCGCAGCGAGGTATGGATCGCGAGGTAGATCAGCGGTAACAGGCCGATCGCCAGCGCGCAGGCCTCCGGCCAATCGCCATATTTGGTGCCGACGAAAGGCACCGCCGACAATCCGAAGCCGCTGAGCCCGATGCAGACCCCGGCCAAAGGCCAGTCGTTCTTTTGGGACGTCGAATCGCTCATGGGATGGTCGCCGGAAGGAATGCGGTTAACGCCTTTCACCGGCTTTTGACTTTGAAGTCAATTGCCATCTGACGGGCGCCGGCGAGAGCTCCGGGTTAAACCGCAGGTATCTTGACCACAGCGCCCCGCACGCTATGACCTAGGCGCGCGGCGGTTCCGGCTTTCGGCCGGCACCGGAATGACCGGCTAACGATAGGTTGGAGCGGGTTCGCGGGTCGGATTGAAGCAGTCTGAAGCAGACCCGATCCAGGAGAATTCAAATGGATAAGTTCACTGTGCTGGAAGGCGTCGCCGCACCGTTGGACATGATCAATGTCGATACCGACATGATCATTCCCAAGCAGTACCTCAAGACCATCAAGCGCACCGGCCTCGGTACCGGTTTGTTTTCCGAGAAACGCTACCGCGATGACGGCAGCGAGAACCCGGACTTCGTGCTCAACAAGCCGGCCTATCGCAAGTCGAAGATCCTGGTCGCGGGAGACAATTTCGGCTGCGGCTCCTCACGCGAGCATGCGCCATGGGCGCTGATGGATTTCGGCATCCGCTGCGTGATCTCGACCTCGTTCGGCGACATCTTCTACAACAACTGCTTCAAGAACGGCGTGCTGCCGATCAAGGTCTCGCCGGAGGATCTGGAGAAGCTGTTCGACGATGCCGACCGCGGCGCCAATGCGACGCTCAGCGTCGATCTGGAAAAACAGGAGATCCGCGGGCCTGACGGCGGCGTCATCACCTTCGAGATCGATCCGTTCCGCAAGCATTGCCTGCTCAACGGCCTCGACGACATCGGCCTGACAAAGGCGAAGCAGGCGAAGATCGACAGCTACGAGGAAAAGTCCAAGGCCGCGCGCCCCTGGGCATAGGTCTTTGCGGCCAAGCGCTATTGCGGCTTTCGAGTTTTGTGGACGTATTCACGAACCACAGCGGGCAGATCGCTGTGAGGCAGCGCGGCGAGTTTGCCGGTCTTCTGACTTTGGCAATAGGCGCTGCGAACATCCACGCCGTATTCTTGGTGCCCTATTCCTGACTGACGAATGACGGCAAACGTGTCACGGACGGCGTCCTTGATCGGCTGGCCATCAAAATAGATTCGGCCAACGTCTCTGGCGAAGTGGATACTCGGTTGGCCCGAGGTCCCAAGATCGTCGGTGATCATCACCTCGAATGAGGGGGCATCGGCGCCGCGAATTTTCTTGCCCCGATGATAAATGCACTCGGTGTCGCCGGCGTATTCGCAGAAGCGAGCGTTTGGCAGAATGCAAAAGCGGTCCAGGCTGTCGCTTTCGAAGATCCGATATTGTCGTGCGGCCTTGGTCGGCTGAAAATGATAGGCGCGCGCGCGATCCTTGGCCCATTGGTCGTTGTAGCCTCCGAGATAGGTGAAGCTCGCGGGGTCCGCACCCTCCACCACGTTGTGGAGGAAGTAGACATGGCGATGATCCTTCGCGAACCACGGCCCTATTTCTTCAAAACTGGCGGCGTCGGCGAGCGGCATCGGCAAGGGCTTACTGAAGAAGTAGTCGTCAAAATAAAACACGCGATCCTTGTCGACGGTGTATTTCTTCATTCGGGTCGCTTCCGGATACGAACAGGCGATCGTCACGTCACGACTGGGAACGCGCAAAAAATGACTCAGCAAAAAAGGGCGTCCGTCATCGGGCGCTAAGCTTGACCAATCGCCTGCGCGATCGCGACCGTGCGCTGCGCCATGTCGGCGTGCATGCGCTCGACCATGCGGCCGTCGAGCTGAACCACGCCCTTGCCGCTGTTCTCCGGCAATTCGAACGCGGCGATGATCTTCTTTGCCTGCGCGACTTCCTCGGCGCTGGGCGAAAACGCGGCATTGCATGGGCCGATCTGGTTGGGATGAATCAGCGTCTTGCCATCGAAGCCCATGCTGAGGGCCTCGGCGCATTCGCGTGCAAAGCCCTCGGTATCGGACAGGTTGTTGTAGACGCCGTCGAGGATGTCGATGGCGTGGGCGCGCGCGGCCGCGACGCAGGTCATCAGCCAGGGCAGCATCGGGGCGCGGCCTGGCACGATCTGCGCCCGGGTTTCCTTGGCGAGATCGTTGGTGCCCATCACGAAGGCGGCCAGCCGGGTGCCGGCATCGCGCGCCGCGGCAATGGCGCCGGCGTTGAGCATGGCGAGCGGGGTTTCCATCATCGCCCACAGGCGGATGTTCTGATCGGCCTTCAGATCGGTCAGCCGCTTGCCGATGGCATGCAACTGCTCGGGGCTCGACACTTTCGGCACCAGGATCGCATCCGGGCGGGCGGCGACCGCGGCGGCGAGGTCGTCCGCGCCCCAGGCAGTGTCGAGCCCGTTGATCCGAATGATGACCTCGCGCGATCCGAACCCGCCGGCGGTGACTGCCTGCGTAACCTGTCGGCGGGCCTCCGCCTTGGCATCCGGCGCCACCGCATCTTCGAAATCGAGGATCAGGCAATCGGCAGGCAGGGTCTTCGCCTTCTCGAGCGCGCGCGCGTTCGATCCCGGCATATAAAGGACGCTGCGGCGTGGACGAACGGACATCGACACTCCAAAATCCAAAGATCTACTTTTCCCGCCGGTGCAGACAGGCTAAGCGAACAGCCTACCGACATTGTATGACGCGTGCCAAGGTGCCTGGATGACTTTTCCCGACCGCTTGATCGACGGCTATCGTGCCTTTCTCGACGGCCGCCTGACGACCGAGCAGGCGCGCTACCGCGAGCTTGCCGAACACGGGCAATCGCCTGAAATCATGGTGGTCGGCTGTTGCGATTCCCGGGTGTCCCCCGAGGTGATCTTCGACGCCCGGCCGGGCGAATTGTTCGTCGTGCGCAATGTCGCCAATCTGATTCCGCCGTACGAGACCGGCGGCTCCTATCACGGCGTCTCCGCAGCGCTCGAATTCGCCGTCGGCGTGCTGCGGGTCAAGCACATCGTGGTGCTCGGCCACGCTCATTGCGGCGGCGTGCGGGCGTTCGCGGAAGACACTGCGCCGGTGTCGCCCGGGGATTTCATCGGCAAGTGGATGTCGCTGATCGCGCCCGCGGCGGAGCGGATCGGTGCGCGCGGAACGACGCCGTTGGCGGACTACCTGATGCAGCTGGAACAGGCCTCAGTCGCCAACAGCCTCGATAACCTGCTGACCTTTCCCCGCCTGCGGATCCTGATCGAAAAAGGCAAGGTGAAGCTGCACGGCGCCTATTTCGGGGTGGCGACGGGGCGCCTCTCGGTGCGCGATCCGGCTACCGGAGCATTCGTGCCGGTGGCGGCCGAGCAGCACGCCCGGGTGTTCGAACAGCCCAGGTCTTAGCACGCGGGCGTTGCTTACCTGGCGGGCGTGGTCGGCACATAGCCTTGTTTGCGCGCCGCCGCGGCGAGGTCGCAGCCTTCGCAGTAACGCGCGTCTTTGAAGTCGATCCAGTCATGGGCGAAAATGTTGTCGGCGGGAATGCCGTAACGCTCCTGCAGAAAGCGCACGAGAATGAGCCAGGCTTGCACCTGCTCCGATGTTACCGGCGTGCGCACGTCGGGATAATTGCCGGCGAATTCCACTCCGATGGTATTGGTTCGGACCACGGTGTGAAAGGTCTTGGAATTGTCGATGAACTTGTTGTCGTTGCGATTGGCGCCGTCGCCGTGGGTCGGAATCACGTTTTCCGCCGTTGCCCAATAGACGGTGCCGTCGGTGTCGACCCACAGCGTGACACCTCGCTTGGTCGGGTTAGCGGCTTGCTGTTGCGCCTGGCTGCCGGCGGAGCCAGCGGGACCTTCGGTCTGGTGCGCCAGGATATTGCGCCAGCCATTGGCACGAGCGGGATCGCCGAGCGGACTGATGTACACAATGCGCAGGCCAGGCACTTGCGGGCGCCCGGACATGCGGGCGACCTGGGCGAGGGTCGGTGGGGTGGAGTTGCTCTGCAGCGCAGCGCTCTCCCGCGCGATCGCTTCGTCGGCGACCTTTAATTCGCTCGCGCTGACGGCCCCATTGCCATCCGGGCGCCCGGCGAGTTCGCGCGCCGCATTCTCCCGCATCGCGGCGTATTCCGCGGTCTCGCGCAAGGCGGCGTTTGCGAGACGGGCGGCAAGTTCGACCCGCGGCACGTCGGCGCGACCGGTGCGCGCCGCTGCGATCAGCAGCAGTGCCGGGGTTTGATCCGGTGAATTTCGCGTTGGTTGGCCGGCCGACGCAGCGGGCATGATGAGGCAAAGCGTGCAGACGGCGATGGCCGATACCAGCGGTGATCGTGGCACCAATTTCACGCCTGATCGTCCTGAAAACCTGAGCCCAATGACCAACCATAAATAGTCGTTGGCGCCTAGTCACGCCGCCATTGTCACGCGTCACCGTCGCCTCACCGACCTGACCCTTGAGACGGATAGCTCGGGATTGGAACAAATCGACCCCTTCAATGCTTGTGGTCTGGTTTCAGCGGGATTTGCCGCAAAGGGGCCTGACATGTCGTCGTTTAAGAACATCAAACCGGGGGACCGACTTCCTGTTCTCAAGGCGGAGCAAACACTCAAAATGGCCCGCTCCGCGCATGCCTATGTCCGCGGCTCGACCGTAAAATTCTACGAATGGCTCGCCGCGCAGAAGCGCGGAACGCTGCCTGAAGGTCCTGCGGTCTGGATCTGCGGCGATTGTCATGCCGGCAATTTGGGCCCCGTCGCGGATGCAGAAGGGCGCATCAAAGTTCAAATCCGCGACCTCGACCAGACGGTCATCGGAAATCCGGCTCATGACCTGATCCGCCTTGCGCTGTCGCTCGCAACGGCATCCCGCGGATCGGATTTGCCGGGTGTCACCATCGCCAAGATCCTGGAATGCATGACGGAGGGCTATTCGCAGACACTCGGCGGTGCCGCCATTTCAGATGATGACATGCCGGGCACGATCCGTACCGTCGTGAAAAAATCCACGCGCAGAACTTGGAAGCATCTCGCCAAGGAGCGCATCAGGGACCTCACGCCAAAGATTCCCATCGGTCAGAAGTTTTGGCCATTGTCATCCGCCGAGAAGCGGGAAATCCAACGGCTGTTTTCCGAAAAGGCCTTGCGCAAACTGGCCACGTCGCTGCGCTCTCGCGACAACGATGCGGAGGTCGACGTCGTTGATTCCGCCTATTGGATGAAGGGCTGCAGCTCTCTCGGCCTGCTTCGGATTGCTGCGCTCGTCAAAATAGGCTCGGGTAAATCGGCTGAATATTCCTTGATGGATATCAAGGAAGCCGTCGCAGCTTCGGCGCCGTGCTACAGGGATGCGCCGATGCCGCGGGACAATGCCAAACGGGTCGTCGAAGGCGCCCGCCAGCTCTCGCCTTACCTGGGAACACGGATGCTCGCCGCCCGTGTTGACGACACGTCAGTGTTCGTGAGGGAACTGCTGCCGCAAGACCTGAAGTTCGAAATCGAACGGATGACGGTTGAGGAAGCGGTCGGCGTCGCAACCTTTCTTTCCCAAGTCGTCGGCCGTGCCCACGCGCGGCAAATGGACGAGGCAACCCGGCAACGCTGGCTGAAAGAGCTGTCGAAGGGCAGGACGAAGTCTCTGGATGCACCGTCGTGGCTATGGACCAGCGTCGTTGCGCTGATCGCCTCGCACGAGGTTGCCTATCTCGAACACTGCCGGCGATATGCCATCGCCGCTTAGACGGGATTTCCGCGCCGGCGCGTCGGTCTCGACGTGATCGCCTACTTCAAAAACATGTAGATCGCGGTGTAATGCACGCGCTGCTCGCTGCCGGCATGGGCTTGATCACAGCCACCGGTGGGCGCCACGCCGCCCTGGGTCGCGACCCGCAGGATCGCCTTGGCCTGGGTGAATTCGCCGTTGCCGTCGCGCGATTTGATGTCGAGCAGCAGCCACGGAATGGAATTGTCCGGCGACGGTGCGCTGGCCTTGGCGGCGCCGACCACCTTGCCGCCATCGAGACCTTCCCACGTCGGGCCTGCATAGTGCTTGCCGAGCAATTTCTCCTGTGGGTCCACCAGTACCGCTTCCGGCGCCTTGAAGATCCAGGTCCAGGCGCCGGCGTCGTTCTTGCTGCAGGTATAGATCTGCGCGCCGAGCGCATGAGCGGTGCGGTAGACGGTCAGTCCCTCCGCCGGCTTGATCGCGGCCGGCAAATCGGCGAGCGCCGGTGCTTGCGCGAAGGCGGGTTGGGCCATGATGAGCGTCCCAATGAGAGCGCCCGCGAGGATTGTTTTCATGTCCGGTCTTCCTTTTGCGGTCGCGATTTGATGATCGAATGTGGCTGGAACCTGGATCGAGGCCAGGATCTCAGGCCGCCTTTTTCTTGGCCTGGATCAGCTTGCGATTGATCAGGCATTCGGCGATCTGAATGGTATTGAGCGCCGCGCCCTTGCGCAAATTATCGGAGACGCACCACAGCACGAGGCCGTTGTCGACGGTGGGGTCTTCGCGCACGCGGCTGATATAGGTTGCATCCTCGCCGACGCATTCGTATGGCGTGACGTAGCCGCCCGGTTCGTGGCGATCGATGACGAGGCAGCCGGGTGCGTTGCGCAGGATGGCGCGCGCTTCGTCGGCGCTGATCGGCTTTTCAAACTCGATGTTGACTGCTTCGGAATGTCCGACGAATACCGGCACCCGCACGCAGGTCGCGACCAGCTTGATCTTGATGTCGAGAATCTTCTTGGTCTCGACCATCATTTTCCACTCTTCCTTGGTGAACCCGTCCTCCATGAAATCGTCGATCTGGGGGATCAGGTTGAAGGCGATCCGCTTGGGAAACTTCTTGGTCTCGACGTCCTGCAGCGTGTAGATCGCCTTGGTTTGGCGATCGAGTTCGTCCATCGCATCCTTGCCGGCGCCGGACACGGATTGATAGGTGGCGACCACCACGCGCTTGATCGTGGCCTTGTCGTGCAACGGCTTGAGCGCGACCACCAGCTGCGCGGTCGAGCAGTTCGGGTTCGCAATAATGCCCTTCTTGCGGAAATGGACGAGCGCGTCGGCGTTGACTTCCGGCACGACCAGCGGCACGTCGGGGTCTTGGCGCCAGCACGACGAATTATCGATAACGACGGCACCCGCGGCAGCGATCTTGGGGGACCACTCCTTCGATACCGCTGAACCCGCCGACATCAGGCAGATATCGGTGTCGGTAAAATCATAGTGATCGAGTGCTTTGATCTTCAGCGTCTTGTCGCCATAGGAGACCTCGGTCCCCAGGCTGCGACGGGAGGCGAGCGGCACGACCTCGTCCGCGGGAAAGCTCCGCTCGGCCAGGATCTGGAGCATTTCGCGCCCCACATTGCCGGTGGCGCCGACGATCGCGACTTTGTAACCCATCGTTGACTCTCCGAGGAAAAATGCTCCGGCCCGCACGGACGCTGAATACGGAGCGGTAGCGCTTCTATGCGAGAAGCAGAGCGAAGACAACCCGAACCCGGGTTGGTCTAGGCCCAGCGGCAACTCCGGCCGTGCAGTGACGGATGATCGAATACAGAGCCGGTTTGTACAATACAATACCGGGCCAACCATGAATACTTGATTTAGTGCACGCGATGTCCAACGACAGTGTCAAAAGTCTTACGGCCGGTTCGTTGCGCCAACGGATGGCTTCGGCCGCGGCGCCCGGTGGAGCGCTGACGCGTCAGCCATTCTATTATGGTCTCGCCATCGGCCTGGTGGTGGTGCTTGGGATCGCGGCCTTCCTGGCGCATCTGCATAATCGCGCCAACGATCCGGCGGCCATGCGCTTTGTCGATCGCGAGATCGCCGGGCTGGCGACCCGCTCGCACCTGACCGGCGATGCGACGCAGATGCCGGGAGAGGTTCGCGAATACGGGCTGCTGAGCGACCGCCGCATGGACGCGACGCTGATCATGACGATGCCGGTGGCAGGACGCCCGGGGATGCGGGATTTCATGCAGGAATTGCGGGATCTCGATCCGATCAAGAACGCGACGCGCGCGACGATGGCGGCGACCTATGACCTGCAAACCCGATTCGGCAGTTTTCTGGCGGCTGAGATCCAGTCCGATATGGTCGGTCGCTGGAAAGACTGCTTGGCGTTCCTTAGCCGATTCGAAACCAACGCGATCTACATCAAGGGATGGTTTTGCGACGGGATCGGCGATCGGCCGAAGGCGGAGCGGCTTGCCTGCGCTCTCGACGGGCTGGTTCTCGACGGTGCTCTCTCCTCTCCCGCAGCCGACGCGTTCATGCGCGAACATATCGCCCGGCCGTCGTTTTGCGCCGCCATCGGCCGTGGTCAGGACCGCGAGCCGCGCCTTATTCCGCCGGCATCCGCCGGTTCTCCGCGCTGACAAAGCTTGTCGCCCGTGGCCTAAGCCGGCTACACTGTAGCAACCGAGCATCCGCACTCTGACGAGGGCATTATGACATCAAACACAGTCGCTGCCGCCGCTCTTGCGACCATGGTCCTCGCGTTGGCGGCCGCCCCGGCGGATGCGGCCACGAAAAAGAAGCACGTGGCGGATCCGAATGCCCGGGTGGTGACGGTCGTGCACCCCTCGACCCGCGTCACTGTCACCCGGCGCTCGTTTCTGGATCCAGGTACCGAGACGCTTCCGCTCAACGAGCATTACGCCGATTATGCGTTTCCGCCGACCTACACGCCCTACCCGAATCAGGGCGGCATCGTCGGTTTCTGGCGCTCACCGTTGCCGTCGCCGGTCGATCTTCCCGGCTTCTATAATTTCGGTCGCTAGGCGTCCGCGTTTCGGTTGATGCGGTCCGGAGCAACTCCGGACCAATAAGCGCATTTTTCAGCAGCAGATTAAGCCGTGAGCCGCGCCATCTCGCCGATGATCGCATCGCCCATCTGCGGGGTGCCGACCAGGGTGGTGCCTTCGGACTTGATGTCGGCGGTGCGCAGGCCCTGCGCCAGCGTCGCGGCAATCGCCTGATCGATCAGGTCGGCTTCCTTCGCCAAGCCGAAGGAATAGCGCAACGCCATTCCGAACGACGCAATCATCGCAATCGGATTGGCCACGCCCTTGCCGGCGATGTCGGGGGCGGAGCCGTGTACCGGCTCGTACATCGCGCGGCGCTTCCTGGTCTTGGGATCGACCTCGCCGAGCGAGGCCGACGGCAGCATCCCGAGTGATCCTGTGAGCATGGCGGCGATGTCGGACAGCATGTCGCCGAACAGATTGTCGGTCACGATCACGTCGAACTGCTTGGGCCAGCGCACCAGCTGCATGCCGCCGGAATCGGCGAGCTGATGCTCGAGCTGCACGTCCTTGAACTCGCGCGCGTGTACTTGCCCCACCACCTCGTGCCACAGCACGCCGGTCTTCATCACGTTGCGCTTTTCCATCGAGGTCACCTTGTTGCGCCGCTGGCGCGCGAGTTCGAAGGCGACACGGGCGATGCGTTCGATTTCGTAGGTGTCGTAGACCTGGGTGTCGACCGCGCGCTTCTGGCCGTTGCCGAGATCGGTGATGGTCTTCGGCTCGCCGAAATAGACCCCGCCGGTGAGTTCCCGGATGATCATGATATCGAGGCCGTCGACCACCTCATGCTTGAGACTGGAGGCTTCCGCGAGCGCCGGATAGCAGATCGCCGGCCGCAGGTTGGCAAACAGCGCAAGCTCCTTGCGCAGGCGCAGGAGGCCTGCTTCCGGACGCGCGTCGTAGGGCACCTTGTCCCATTTTGGCCCGCCGACCGCGCCGAAGATCACCGCGTCCGCCGCTTTGGCCCTGGCCATGGTCTCGTCGGTGATCGCGACCTGATGGGCGTCATAGGCAGCGCCCCCGACCAGGCCCTCCTCGGTCTCGTAGCGGCCGAGCCCGTGGGCATTCATCCAGGCGATCAGCTTCTTCACCTCGCCCATCACCTCGGCCCCGATGCCGTCGCCGGGGAGCAGCAGAAGTTTTTGCGTCGCCATCGCCATCGCTTTCGTTTCACGGGTCCCAATCGACCAAGCCAGGCTGGTCCCGGCCAAGACGGGACGTCGCCAGCCGGGCCGGGCGGATTGCTAACGGTCGACACCCGGGTTGGCAAGCGGCAGGCGTCTGCGGTTACCTTTATGCCTTCCCATCAATCTTTGTGCTGGCCGCGATCACATCAAAGCGGGCGACAGCAGCTGCCCCGGATGCCAAATTCAGAGAAAATCCAGGTAGCAGCGATGCAGCCCATGGTGGACGCCCAGAAGCGTGAATTTCTGCACGATGCGATCGCCATTCTGCTGCTGGCGCTGGCGCCCGCGGCCGGACTGGGGATCGCCCGCTTCGGCTATGCGCTGCTGCTGCCTGACATGCGGGCGAGCCTGGGCTGGAGCTACGCCACCGCCGGCTTCATGAACACGGTCAATGCGGCGGGCTACCTCGTCGGAGCTCTGATCGCGGCGCAAGCCATTCGCCGCTTCGGGGCGTTCGCGATTGTCGTCACCGGCTCGCTCGCCTGCGTAGTCGCGCTGGTGGTGTCGGCGCTGACGGCGCAATTCGCCTGGTTCAGCGCAGCGCGCCTATTGGCGGGAATCGGCGGCGCGGTCGCGTTCGTCGCCGGCGGCGTGATGGCTGCGCAACGATCGCAGCGCCATCGCCGGCGGGCGGCGTTCCTGTTGTCGCTCTATTATACCGGGCCCGGCATCGGCATCGTGCTGTCCGGAATCATCACGCCGTCGCTGTTGGACACGCTCGGCCCTGGATCGTGGCGCATTGCCTGGGGCGTACTGGCGGCAATTGCTGCGGCGCTTACGCTGGCGCTCACGCTGGTGCGCGTCGAGAAAGCCGAAAGCGCAGGCTCGACCGGAACCGCGACGATGGCGCTGGTACCGGTCGCGCCGCTGCTCATCAGCTATCTGCTGTTCGGCGCCGGCTACATCGCCTACATGACCTTCATGATCGCCTGGGTGCGCGACGGTGGCGGCAGCGCGAGCACCCAGAGCGCGTTCTGGTCGTTGCTGGGGGCGGGCGGCGTGCTGTCACCCTGGCTATGGTCGCGGGTGATCGCGGCATTGACCGGCGGCCGCGCGATTTCGCTCCTGACCGCGGTCACATTGGTGAGCGCTATCCTCCCGCTGGCCAGCCCGACGACGACGGTGCTGCTCGCCTCGGCGGCTATTTTCGGCAGTGCGTTCTTTGCGGTGGTCACCGCGACGACCGCGTTCGTGCGCACGAATTATCGGCCCGACGTTTGGCCGAAAGGCATCGCTGTCATGACGATCGCGTTCGGGATCGGACAGACCGTCGGTCCGGTTCTGACCGGAGCGATCACGGATTATGGCGGCAGCCTGTCGCTCGGCCTTGCGGTGTCCGGTGGATTGCTCGCGCTCGCCGTGGTGACCGCACTGCTGCAAAAAGATTTGTCGCGGATCAGGATCCGCTGAACCAGTTGTAGCCCTGATCTTCCCAGTAGCCGCCGCGAAAATCGTTGGTCACGACCAGCGACACCACGTGTTTTGGATTTTTGAATCCGAGCTTGGTCGGCATGCGGATTTTCATCGGGAAGCCGTACTTGCGCGGCAGGATTTCGTCGGCAAACTTGAACGTCATCTGGGTCTGCGGATGCAGTGCAGTCGGCATGTCGATCGAGGTCGAATAGCCTTCAGCGCAAATGAAATAGACGTAGTTCGCGCGTGTGTCGGCGCCGATCCGTGCGAGGAAGTCCTTGAGCGGAGTGCCGCTCCACTTGCCGATCGCGCTCCAGCCCTCGACGCAGATGTGCCGCGTGATCTGCGATACCTGCGGCAGCGCATAGAGCTGATCCAGTGTCCACGGAGTCTTGTTGTCGACCATCCCGGCGATTTCGAGCTTGTAACTGTCCCGGTCGACCTCCGGTGCCTCGTCCTCGCTGTAATAGGCGTTGAACGGAAACGGTCGCGTGATCGCGCTTTCGGGATAGGTGGGGGCGAGCTTGTCGGGATGAAACATGAAGGCCTGCACGCGATCGTTGAAACGGGAGATCACGCGCAAGGCATTCTCAGCCGATTCTTCATTGACAATGTCGCATCCGGTGAGGGCCACCAGGGCGCCGAGACTTGCGGCTCCGCGCAGGAACAAGCGACGGGATGGTTGCGGCAGCAGCTTCGCTGCATCTTTGATCAGAAGCTTGGTATCGACGCCGGGGATCGCCTTGCGAACGCGGGACATAGCCAAAGACTCCTATCGGCCGATAATCATCGCGCGCAGACTCTTCGGCACGATGGCGGCAAGCGTGATGTGCACGACCAGAAATCCGACGATGGTGCTCATGGCGAAAAAGTGCACGTAGCGGGCGGCGTCGTAGCCGCCGAACAGGGCAGTCAGTTCCTGGTACTGCACCGGCTTCCAGATCGACAGCCCGGACAACACGATCACCACGCCGGTGAGGATGATGCCGAGATAGAGCAATTTCTGCACCGCGTTGTAGACCGAGAGGTCGGCGTGCGAGAGCTTGCCGCGAAGCGCGGCGACGAGATCGGCCCAGACATCAGCCGGCCGGATCGGAAACAGCTTGCGGCGGAAGCGCCCGGTCGCGATGCCGAGCGTGATGTAGACGAGGCCATTGACGACCAGCAGCCACATGGCAGCGAAGTGCCAAAGCAGGGCGCCGCCGAGCCATTCGCCGAGCGTGATCGCGGACGGAAAAGTGAATCGAAAGAGCGGCGAGGCGTCGTAGATCTGCCAGCCGGAACCGATCATCATCACGATCGCGATGGCATTGGTCCAGTGGGTGATGCGCACCCACAGAGGATGGATCGGCGCATCGGCGCCGGGTATCGCCAGGGCATGAACTTCGCTGGTTTCCACCGTCATCACATCCAACCTCTGGTCAGGATATCAGCTTGGATCCAAGGATTTACCAGTAAACACTGCTTGATCTGTCGGTCGTGCGGCAGCGTCAGCTGGATCAGTCCGGGTTCGATCATTTCGATCGGGCTCGGACCATAGTTACGGCGCAAGCGTTAACGCGGGTTCAGCGCCGCAGGGCCATTTTCGCAGCCCGGTTCATGTCGGTGGCGAGGATTCAGCGAGCGCGAATGAGCGCCGGCCGAGAAACCGGTTGGCGGTCACCACCAGGGCGACCGCAAAGGTGTGCACGGTGAGGTCGGTGGCGCTGGCGTCGAACGGATGGAACAGCAGCAGCAGGGTTGCGGCCGCGGCGGCCGCCGCGAGCCCGGCCATTACGGCGGTCAGGCCAGGGTCGAGCGGGAACGCCCGTCGCAGCATCATGATCAGCAGCGCCGACAGCGGCACCGACAATCCGACAATGAACAACAGGCAGTCTTTCTCCTCGTTCATGCTGGCGGCGTGCGCCTCCGGCAGCAGCCAGCTGCGCAGGCAGCCGGCGCCAGCCGCGACGATCCACACCAGCGCTGAGGGAAGCGGAAGCAACGCCCAGGCGCGCGACCGGTCGGGAACGCTGAGCTGAAAGGCGGCGATCGCCGCGAATATTGTGGTGGACGCGGAGCCGAGGGCGGCGAGCCACATGTCGGGCGCCGCCGCCAGCCGACGCATCACGGCGGTGACGTCGGAGAACGCGATCAGGGCAAGCGCCGTTGCCGCCACCACGCCGAGCCACAGCAGTGCGCGCATGGTCGGCGGCGGCAGGCGTCGAACCGGCGCCAGATCGGCGGTGAGGTGGCGGATCAGATCGTCCGCGCTGTTGGGGGGAGCCATCGATCTACTCTCCCTGGCCCAATTTCGTCCGCAGCGCCTTGAGTGCGCGATGCAGATTGACTTTGAGCGCGCCCGGAGTGCGCCTCGTCGCCGCTGCTGCCTCCGACAGCGATCGCTCGTCCAGCACCAGCGCCTTCACCGCTTCCCGCTGGCGCTGCGGAAGTTGCGCCAGAACGCGCTCGACACGGGCCGTACCCTCGGCATGGTGCACGCCTTGCGAGGGATCCGCGGTGGGATCGACATGGGATTCATAGTCGAGCGGGGCATGGACCTCACGCAAATGCCGACGGTTGGCGCGGCGCAGATGGTCGATGGCGCGGCGCTCCGCGATCACCTGCAGCCACGCGGTAAATGAGCGTGCCGGATCGTAGGTCTGGCGCGCGCGATGAATCGACAGCAGCACGTCCTGCACCACATCGTCGATCTGATCGGCGGGCACGCGCTGGCGCCGCGCCACCGATTGGATAATGGGGATGCAATCGCGCAGCAAAGCCTCATAGGCGCCGCGGTCGCCAGCTTGGGCCGCCGCCATCCAGGCCGATCGTTGCTGATCGCCGGGGTTGGATTTCTGCGTCTTTGTCTCGGCCATCCCGCGCCCGGCTGCTGCTTGCGAGCACGTTGCCAAACCACCGGATGCCGACGCCAAACCGACGAAGGGACGCCGCAGCAATGCCTCGCGGGGATACAATAGCATCAGGGTCAGCCAAGCCAAAGGCATCACGCCCGGCTGCGGCTCTCGATGGAGCCCCGGACGGTGCACGGCTTGTTATAGTTCGACCTGACCTGCCGATTGGTTACATCGGTGTGCAAAAAAATCCGCCACCGGCTTAGGAATCAGTGCGGCCGCTTGGATCGTGGCCGGAATTCGATCTCGACCGAGGCCGGCCGGACCAGGGTCCGGCCGGCCTCGTTGCAAAATATGTTGCGATCACATCGGCAGCAGGACGGTGTCGACGACGTGAATGACGCCGTTCGACTGCAGCACGTCGGCGATGGTGATGGTGGCGACGTCGCCCTTGGCGTCGGTGACCGAGAGCTTGCCGGGGGCCGCCTGCTTGACGACCAGCTCGGCGCCTTCGACGGTGGTGAGCTTGGCCATGCCGCCGCCGTCCTTGACCGCTTTCATCAGATTGGTGGCGGTCATCCGGCCGGGCACCACGTGATAGGTCAGCACCTTGGTGAGGGTCGGCTTGTTTTCCGTCTTCAACAGCGTGTCGACGGTGCCGGCCGGCAGTTTGCCGAAGGCTTCATTGGTCGGCGCAAACACGGTGAAGGGACCGGTGCCCTGCAGCGTGTCGACCAGGCCGGCGGCCTTGACGGCGGCGACGAGCGTGGTGTGGTCCTTGGAATTGACCGCATTCTGAATGATGTTCTTGGACGGATACATGGCGGCGCCGCCGACATTGACGGTGGTTTCCGCCGAAGCCGGTGCGAGCATGACGGTGGATACCAACGCAAAGGTGGCGAACGCGGTGGCGGCGAGCAGATGGCGATGCTTGGACATGGTTGTTCTCCTCAAGACATGAGTTGTGAATGACAGGTGGCTGATCCGCCTGCTGGAAGGACGATCGCGACCGGGATCCACAAGCATTGCAGAGGGACCGCGGTCATTTCGTCGTCGCGCAAGCTACGGTCGGTTGCGCGCGCGGTTTCGCGACGTGCGCGATCTCACGGGCTCGTGATGCGAGCCATGACGTGCTAGTTTGATTCCCGCCCGGGAGACCAGCATTGGGGACGGCGATCATCACGATGACAAAGACAAGCCCAGGGAATTTCTTTGAAGACTTCCGCGTCGGCCAGATCATCAAGCATCCGACGCCGCGCACGGTGTCGGTCGGCGATGTGGCGCTCTATACGGCGCTCTACGGCACGCGCTTTGCCGTTCAGTCATCGGATGCATTCGCGCAAAAGCTCGGCTATCCGCGCGCGCCGCTCGACGATCTGTTGGTGTTTCACATCGTCTTCGGCAAAACCGTGCCGGACATTTCGCTCAACGCGGTCGCCAATCTCGGCTATGCCGATTGTCGTTTTCTGGCGCCGGTGTTTCCGGGTGATACGCTCAGCGCCGTATCCGAGGTGATCGGGGTCAAAGAGAACTCCAATCGCAAAACCGGCAACGTGATCGTGCGTTCGACCGGTTACAATCAGACCGGAATCCGGGTGCTGGAATACGTGCGCTGGGTGATGGTGCGAAAGGGCGATGAAAACGCCGTGGTGCCGGCGACCCATGTGCCGCGGCTGCTGACGGAACTCGATCCAAAGGCGCTCGGAGAAGCCTGTCCGCCAATCGCCGCCGGCACCTATGATTTCGAACTCGCCGGCAGCGCGCATCGGTTTGACGATTATGCCGTCGGCGAGCGGATCGACCATGTCGACGGGATGACGGTGGAGGAGGCGGAGCATCAGCTCGCGACCCGGCTTTATCAAAACACCGCGCGGATCCATTTCAATCAGTTCGTCGAAGCCCAGGGTCGGTTCGGTCGCCGGCTGATCTACGGCGGCCACGTCATTTCGCTCGCCCGCGCGCTGTCGTTCAACGGCCTTGCCAACGCGTTTCATGTGGCCGGAATCAATGGCGGCCGGCATGTTGCCCCGCTGTTTGCCGGGTGCACGGTGTTCGCCTGGTCGCAGGTGATCGCCAAGGCGGAATTGCCCGGCCGCGACGACGTCGGCGCGCTGCGGCTGCGCACGGTCGCGACCAAGGACAAGCCGTGCGCGGATTTTCCCCTGCAGGAAGCCGGCGCGGACGATCCGGCCGTGATCCTTGATCTCGATTATTGGGCGCTGATCCCGCGTTAGCTTCGCGCGCGCAGATGTTCGACCAGTTGGCGCGCGTAGGGCGGCAGTTCGTCGAGACTGCGAATGCAGATTTTGAGTTCGCGCACCGCCCAGGAATCCGACAGCGCCACCGGCGCGATCGCCATGGTGCGCGAGACCCGGCGCGCCGTGGTCTCCGGCACGATTCCGATGCCGACGTTGCATTCGACCAGACGGCACACCGCGTCGAAGCTGCGCAACTGAACGCGCAGCCGCAGCGGCTGACCGATGCGCGCGGCCTTGTCGGCGAGGAAGCGTTGCAGCGCGCTGGCGCGATCGAGCCCGACGAAATCGTGATCCAGCACCTGGGCGAACGCGACTTTCGAGCGTTTGGCCAGCGGATGCTCGCGCGCGACCACCAGCACGAACCGGTCCTTGCGAAACGGGTAGGTCGCAAGCGAACTCGCATCGACCGTTCCGGCGACAATGCCGAGATCGGCGACGCCCTCGGCGATCAAGCCGACGATCTCGTCGCTGAGCCGCTCCTCGAGGTCGACGCTGACATGCGGGTGTGCCGACAGAAATGAACTCAGCGCTTCCGGCAGGAACTCGGTCAGGGCGTTGGTGTTGGAAAAAACGCGGATCTGGCCGGCGAGGCCGCCGCCGTAGGCGCCGAGATCTTCGCGCAGGCGTTCGGCCTGGCGCAGCATGATGCGGGCATGTTGCAGCAGCGTGCGGCCGGCCTGGGTCGGCGTCACGCCTTGACGCTGGCGCACCAGCAGCGCGGCGCCGAGCGCTTCTTCCATGTGACGAATGCGCGTACTGGCGGCAGCGAGCGCGAGATGCGCGCGTTCCGCGCCGTGGGTAATGCTCCCGGCCTCCACCACGTGCCGGAACAGTCCGAGATCGACCAGGTCAAAATGCATGGCAGCCTTCGCTTATGGCGAAGCTATACTACGCCAATCGATGATTGCAGGCCAGATTCGACCGGCTTATGTTCGCCAAATGTGAAGCTGCGCGAGGGGGCGCGCGGCGGGGCGTCGGGCGCGCGGTGTCAGCCGTTTGTCTGCGTCCGCAACGGTTCATCCGTTTTAGTGTGCATTGCGATGTGAGCGGACTTTGGCTAGGACAAGACCCGAGAATCAGACGGCGAAGTGGACGAAGTTTGGAGACTGACGATGGCCGAAACCAGGGCGCCCGTCCAACGGCCGCTATCGCCGCACCTGCAGATTTACCGGCTGACATTGACGATGATGATGTCAGGTCTGCACCGGATCACCGGCATGGCGCTCTATTTCGGCACCGTTCTGCTGGTGTGGTGGCTGATTGCCATTGCGTCGGGACCGAATGCCTACGGCACCGTGCAATGGTTGATGGGTACACTTATCGGTCGCCTCGTGTTGCTCGGTTATAGCTTCGCCCTGCTGCACCATGCGCTCGGCGGCGTGCGGCACCTGATCTGGGATACAATTCACGGACTTGAGCCGAACGACCGCGAGTGGCTGGCGGGCGCAACGATCGTGGGATCGTTGGGGCTGACGGCGATCCTGTGGGTCATCGGCTACATGATCACCGGGGGGCTGTGATGGACCGCAACATGTCGGACATGCGCACGCCGCTCGGACGGGTTCGCGGATTCGGATCGGCGCGCTCGGGCACCGAGCATTTCTGGTACGAACGATTGACCTCCGTCGCGCTGGTGCCGCTGTCGATCGCCGTCATTCTCATCGTGGTCGCGTTGCTCGGCCGCAATCATGCGGCGGTGGTGCAGATTCTTGGTTCGCCGATCGTCGCTATCATCATGCTGCTGTTCGTGCTCTCGATGGCGTATCATATGAAGCTCGGCATGCAGGTGGTGATCGAGGACTACGTCCACGACGAGGCCAAAAAATATACGCTGCTGATCGGGAATTCGTTCTTCTGCGTCGTCATCGCCCTGGCTGCGGTCTTCGCCATCCTCAAACTGTCTTTCGGAGTGTGAGCCGATGGCTACAAACGGGTCCACCAACGGTGCTGCAGCGGTCAATGGTCGGGCCTATCCGATCGAGGATCACAGCTATGACGTGGTGGTGGTCGGCGCCGGCGGTTCGGGCCTGCGCGCGGTGGTCGGGTGCAGCGAAGCCGGCCTGAAGACGGCCTGCATCACCAAGGTGTTTCCCACCCGCTCGCACACGGTGGCGGCGCAGGGCGGCATCGCCGCCGCGCTCGGCAATATGGGCGAGGACGACTGGCGCTGGCACATGTACGACACCGTCAAGGGCGCCGACTGGCTCGGCGACCAGGACGCGATCGAGTATCTGGTGCGCAACGCGCCGGCCGCCGTATACGAGCTCGAGCACTGGGGCGTGCCGTTCTCGCGCACGGAAGAGGGCAAGATCTACCAGCGTCCGTTCGGCGGCATGACCACCCATTACGGCAAAGGCACCGCCCAGCGCACCTGTGCCGCCGCCGATCGCACCGGCCATGCCATGCTGCACACGCTCTATGGCGCGGCGCTCAAGCATTCGGCGGAATTCTTCGTCGAATATTTCGTGCTCGACCTGATCATGGATGACGAAGGCCGCTGCCGCGGCGTCATTGCGCTCAATCTCGACAACGGAACGATCCATCGCTTCCGTTCGCATATGACGATGATCGCGACCGGGGGCTATGGACGGGCCTATTATTCCTGCACCGGCGCCCACACCCAGACCGGTGACGGCAACGCCATGGTGCTGCGCGCCGGGCTGCCGCTGCAAGACATGGAATTCGTGCAATTCCATCCCACCGGCATCTACGGCTCCGGCTGTCTGATTACCGAGGGCTCGCGCGGCGAAGGCGGCTATCTCGTCAACGCCGAAGGCGAGCGCTTCATGGAGCGCTATGCGCCGTCAGCCAAGGATCTGGCATCGCGCGACGTGGTCTCGCGCGCGATGACGATCGAAATTCGCGAGGGGCGCGGCGTCGGCCTCCACAAGGATCATCTGTTCCTGCATCTTGATCACCTCGATCCGAAGGTGCTACACGAGCGTCTCCCCGGCATTTCCGAATCTGCGCGCATCTTCGCCGGCGTGGATGTGACGCACGAACCGATCCCGGTGATCCCGACCGTGCATTACAACATGGGCGGCATCGCCGCGAACTATCACGGCGAAACGCTGACCAAGAAAAACGGCAATGACGACTTCGTGGTGCCAGGCCTGATGGCGCTCGGGGAAGCCGGCTGCGTGTCGGTGCACGGCGCCAATAGGCTCGGATCAAATTCGTTGATCGACCTGGTGGTGTTCGGCCGTGCGGCGGCGCTGAAATGCGCTGAATTGATCACGCCCAACGAAAAGCACAACGATCTGCCGAAGGATTCCGCCGAGCGCGCGCTGGCGCGGCTCGACAAATTCCGCAATGCCGCCGGCTCGACCCCGACCGCGGAGCTGCGCCTGCGCATGCAGAAGGTGATGCAGAACAATTGCGCGGTGTTCCGCACCGGCGAGGTGCTGGAAGAGGGGGTCAAGCTGATCGCCGACGTGTTCGCCGGCGCGACCGACATCAAGGTGTTCGATCGTTCGCTGATCTGGAACACCGATCTGGTCGAGACGCTCGAATTCGACAATCTGATCGCGCAGGCGGTGGTGACGATGAACGCGGCGCGTAACCGCACCGAGAGCCGGGGCGCGCATGCGCGCGAGGATTTTCCCGATCGCGACGACAAGAACTGGATGAAGCACTCGCTAGCGTGGCTCGACGATGCCGGCAAGGTGAAAATCGAGTACCGTCCGGTCCACACCTATACGATGACCAATGAAGTGCAATACATCGAGCCGAAGGCGCGGGTGTATTGAGGGGGATCCCCTGAGAATTGAGGACGTCTGATGGTCGAATTCGCTCTGCCGAAAAACTCCAAGGTCACCAAGGGCAAGACCTGGCCGAAGCCGACGAACGTGCGCGACAAGCGTGCGATCCGCGAATACCGGGTCTATCGCTGGAGTCCGGACGACGACAAAAATCCGTCCATCGACACCTATTACGTCGACACCGGCGATTGCGGTCCGATGGTGCTCGACGCGCTGATCTGGATCAAGACCAAGATCGATCCGACGCTGACGTTTCGCCGCTCCTGCCGCGAGGGTGTGTGCGGGTCATGCGCGATGAATATCGACGGTACCAATACACTGGCCTGCACCAAGGCGACCGAGGACGTGCGCAGCACGGTGCGGGTCTATCCGTTGCCGCACATGCCGGTGGTCAAGGACCTGGTGCCCGACCTCACCAATTTCTACGCCCAGCACGCCTCGATCGAGCCGTGGCTGAAGACCATCTCGGTGACGCCGGAGAAGGAGTGGAAGCAGAGCCACGACGAGCGCGCCAAGCTCGACGGCCTCTATGAATGCATTCTGTGCGCCTGCTGCTCGACCTCGTGCCCGAGCTATTGGTGGAATCCGGAACGCTATCTCGGACCGGCCGTGCTGCTGCAGGCGCATCGCTGGATCGTGGATTCGCGCGATGAAGCGACGGGAGAGCGCCTCGACAATCTCGAGGATCCGTTCCGGCTCTATCGCTGCCATACCATCCTGAACTGCTCGAAGGCCTGTCCCAAGGGCTTGAACCCGGCCAAGGCGATTGCAGAAATCAAGAAGATGATGGTCGAACGGCAGCTCTGACGTGCCCAGGCTCGCACGGGTCGGAGTTGGCTAAATCACCGAACCCTATTGTGCTTTTGTCGCGCGGGTCAAAGGGCTGGCTCGCGCTGGGGTTTCCAGGGCGGCGTAGCTTTTTGCACGCAGGTTCTGTTATTTTGGCGTGCCAGCGCCACACACGTTGCCTTAATCAATTTCATTTATTTCATATCAATAGATTGTCGCTTTGCCGCGTCGGATCATGTCCTCATGCTCAACAAGCTCAATCGGGTGTTTACCCGGATTCTCGTCCTGGCGGTTCTGGCCTTCGGCTCGCTCGCCGCGCTCGGCTATTTCGTAAGCCAGCAAAGCCGAGATAATCTCTACGAGCAGAAGAAAGCCGATCTGCGCCATGTGGTCGAAACGGCCGTAGCCGTCATCGCCAATTTCGACAAGCGGGCCACGGCGGGCGACATGACGCGCGAGGTGGCCCAGGCCGAGGCCAAGTCGGCGATCAACGCCATCCGCTTCGGTAATCAGGATTTCCTGACCGTCATTTCCAATGACGGCACCATCATCGCGCACCCGATGAAGCCGGAACGGGTCGGCAAGAATTTGATCAACGAACAGGATCCGTTCGGCGTGCGCTATATCGCCCGCTACATCGAGGCAGCAAAGCAGGGCGGCGGTCACGTGACCTTCAGCTACCAGCTGCCGAATTCCAATCAATTCGCCGAGAAGCTGTCTTATGCGGCCGGCTATCAGCCGTGGGGGTGGACGATCTCCACCGGCGTGATGGTGGAAGATGTCGAGGCGATGCATCAAGCGATGACGCACAAGGTGCTGCTCGGCTTCGGGGTGATCGCGCTCGTGCTGCTGGCCGGAACCCTGTTCGTGACCCGTTCGATCGTCGGGCCGCTCGGCCGCCTGACCGGCTCATTGAAGCGGCTGGCGAGCGGCGATCTCGAGGCGCCGGTCGATGGCGAGAAGCGGCACGATGAATTCGGCATGATTGCGCGCGCGGTGATCGGCGTGCGCGACACCATTCGCAACCAGATGAACGAGCGTCTCAAGCGCGACGAAGAGGGCAAGGCCGCCGCCGAAAGCGAGCGCAGGGCATTGCTCAAGCAACTCTCCGGTTCGCTGGAAGCCGAAGTGAAAGCAATCGCGGACTCGGTCGAAAGCTCGGCGCATGAGTTGGTGCAGACCGCGCGCTCGATGCAATCGGTGTCCGAATCCGCGCAGCGCGAAACCGATG
>Ga0265342_10000787_pt1 | contig 32054 bp, 25 predicted proteins | sample 4CB327metaG_FD_203125 | JGI IMG/M metagenome (GOLD analysis project Ga0265342, IMG submission 203125) | Rhizosphere microbial communities from Carex aquatilis grown in University of Washington, Seatle, WA, United States - 4-CB3-27 metaG | ecosystem: Host-associated > Plants > Roots >... | reverse complement strand
CCGCCCTCGGCGGCCAGCGCAGCCCGCTCTGCCAGCGCCAGCACACCGGCCAGGATGAGAAACAGAGGCCAGCTCTTGCCCCAGCTAAGGATGTCAGCCTGATTGAGCAGCGCAAGCGCGCCAACCAGCAGAAGAAATGCGGGGCCGCGCAAGCGGCGAATCATAATGTAACGGCTCATTTGGAACCTCCATGCGACTCTCCAAGACGGCGAACGATCAGCCAGACGCCGAGGCCGATCAGCAGCAGCGGCCAGGTGTATTCCATAAGGCGGCCGTTGAAGATATTCATCTGCCCCAACAGAAACAACAGCCCAAGGGCAATCAGTACGATGGCGCCGACTGGCTCCCTGCGCCGCCAGCAGACCGGCGGTATGGGCGGAATGGGTGGCATGGCCGGATCAACAAAGCCCGCAGGCGGTGGATACGGGGCTTGGTAAGGACTCTGCCCATAAGGCGGCTGGTACTGTCCTGCATAGGGTGGCGGATAACCACCAGTAGCCTGACCGTGCCCTGTTGGACCGGGCGCAGGCTGTGCCGGCCCGGCGCCGGGTTGCCCCGGATACTGCGGTTTGGCGCCCAGATTCAGCCAGTTGCCCACCTCGTTCAGCCCCAAAGGATCGGGCGGCGGCTGGCCATCGCGCAGCGCCTTGGCGGTGTGGTAGGCCTCAAATGACTGGTAAAGCACCCACGCGCCGATGAAGATGCCGAAGATTCCATTGACCGAGCTGGTGATCGAGATAAGTACTGCGAAGACGATCACATGGATAAAACCCTTAAAGAACTGGCCGTTGTACATGGCGCCCACACCGGGTATCAGTCCCAGCACCGCCGCGGCCGAAGGATTGGGGCCGCTGGCGGGAGGCGTAACAAAGGGCTGTTGATAGCTCTGCCATGTCAGCCAGCAAGGCTCACAGAGAAGTTGCCCTCCGGCCGCATTGCGCACGCAGCCGGCGCAGAGCGCTTTGCCGCAGCTCTGGCAATAGGCGGTTGCGCTTTCACCAATGTGATTTACGCAGTCCATACTGTGCTCCTTTCCCGTATTGCTTTTACGGAGCCGCCGGAAAGCGCGGGCCGAGCCTGAATCGTCTGGGAAGAAAACGTCATCAGGGATGCTTCTAAAAAATCAGTGGAATCGCTGTGCACCGGTCCGAGTACCGGGTTTCCCGACTGCTGCGGAGGGTCAACGCGAGAGCCTCCATCCTTGTGACCGGGATTCTGTTTTGATTCACCCGGTGAAGCTGGCGCGGCGTCCTTCGGTTTCTGCTGGTCTTCTTCGGTTTGCCCTTCGCCCTGTGTAGTCCGCCGCAGTTCCCGCATCCGGGATTCAACCTCATAAACAAAGCGCAGGTGGTCGTAATAACGGATAATCGGGGTCGAGGCCATGGTCAGCCGCCGCTCCATGAATGAGCGCACCGAGGTGGGGCGCAGGTCAGCGAGCCGCACATTGCTGAACCGGAAGCCAGTCAGGTAGAGCGTCAGAGAGATAGAGAAAAAAGCCATCGCGGCGGTCATCAGCAGACGGGGCTCGGCGAAGCGGCGAACGTGGCCTATAAAGCCGGGACGCTGCCATACCGGTGGCATTTGCAGAACGTTGCCGCCGGGAGTTACCAGTCCGTAGCCTGCTACTTGCCCCGGACCCGTCTGTGCCAGGATCCTGTCCAGCAGCCCTGCGGGCACCTCCGGCTCAGGCGAGAGGAACTCCAGCCACTCGCGCCCCTTGCGCGCCTCTTCGAAGAGCGCCGTGCAGGCCGGGCAGACGACCATGTGCGCGGTAAAAGTCGCCTCGTCGGCAGGATTGAGCCGCCCGTCCAGCGCGTCCGCCAATAGAGTCTCCCACAAGCCGCAGGCCGGGGAACTCGGAATGTGTGTGCGCTCTGCCATGATTACATCACCTCCCGTTTAGTACGTTCCAGCAGCCTCGCAAGTTCCGCGCGGCCTCTGCTGATGCGGGACTTTACCGTCCCTTCGGGAATGCCCAGCACCTGGGCGATCTCCTTGTAGTCCATATCCTGTAAATCCCTTAGAATGACCGCCTCGCGCAGCTCCACGGAGACGCGCGCCAAGGCCTCCTGCACCATCTTTGCCAGTTCCTTCTGGGCCGCCGATTCGTGCGGCGAGGGTCCGCGGGCCACAAGCCGGTCCACCGGCTTCAGCTCTTCGGCCGACTCCCAGCCGTCGTCCAATGAAGAGGTAGCACGCTGGTTGCGGGTGCGGCGGAAGTTGTCCACCAGCAGGTTGCGGGTCATGGTTGTGATCCACACTTGCAGGCTGCCGCGCAGGGTATCGAAGCTGGCCAGGTTCGAGTAAACCTTGAGGAAGACGTCCTGGGTCAGGTCCTCGGCGTCCGTCGGGTTGCCGGTAAACCGGTAGCAAAGCCCATAGACACGCCGGTGGTGCGTCCGGACCAGTTCAGCCCACGCGCCGGAATCCCCGTCCATGCAGCGGCGGACGACCTGGGACCAGTCGATCTCCTGGGAATTCTCCCCTGGGTTCGGCTGGCGGACGTCTGGAGCCATCCTCTTTCCTCCCTGTAGATGGCCGGCGGCGGGCTGTCGTGGAGCGCCAATCCCCGGCGTTTCCATGGTACGCCGAGAGAGCTGGGGAGATGATGTTAGCCCCATCCCGTTCCAGTTTAATGTGCCCACGCATTGCATAGTTTGCTAATACGCGGGATGGGGGAGACTGGTTCCGTAGAGCAGGGCAAGGCAAAGGCGCGACCGGGTAATTCGAGATTTTCCAGCCAAAACATAAATGGTCACTTCCCGAGGAGAAAGACCATTTGTGCTCTGTAAAATGGTCAACGGTGAGTTGAACCTGCCCTAGTACCGCTGCAAAAACTCCGGCTCGACGGGGTTCTCAAAGATCGATGCGTCGCGGGTGACGATGGTCAGCCCCGAGGGGTTGACGAAGTAGCGGCGCTTGTCCTCGACCGGGTCGTAGCCGATGACCGTGCCTTCGGGAATATGCACGTCGCGGTCGATAATGGCCTTGCGGATGTGGCAGTGGCGGCCGATCTTCACGTGCGAAAAGATGATGCTGGCGTCCACCTCGGAGTAGGAGTTGACGCGCACATCCTGCGAGAGCACGGAGTTAGAGATCACAGCTCCGGAGATGATTGAACCGGCTGTGATGATGGAGTTGACCGCCATGCCGGAACGGCCTGGCTCGCCGAAGACGAACTTGGCCGGCGGATACTGGCGCACCCGCGTGCGAATAGGCCAGTTCTTGTCGTAGAGATTGAAGGTAGGCGAAACCGAGCAGAGGTCCATGTTGGCGTCGTAGTATGCGTCGAGCGTTCCCACGTCGCGCCAGTAGAGTGCTCGCTGCTTGTTCTCGTCCACAAAGCTGTAAGCCACCATCTTTTTCTTGCCCAGCAAAGCGGGCAGAATGTTGTGGCCAAAGTCGTGCTTCGAGTTCGGGTCCTCAGCGTCGGCCATCAATGCCTTCAACAGCGTCTCGGTATTGAAGATGTAGATACCCATCGAAGCGTCTACGGAGTTGGGATCGTTGGATGACCGAAAGCTGGTAGAAACTGGTTTCTCCTGGAAGCCGAGGACATCTCCGTTTTTTGACACCTCGACCACGCCGAAGCGCGAAACCTCGCCGGAGGGAATGGGTATGGTCGCCAGCGTGACCTCGGCATTCATCTCCTTGTGGTGGGCCAGCATGCGGCTGTAGTTCATCTTGTAGACGTGGTCGGCCCCAAGAACGATGATGTGCTTAGGCTGCTCACTGCCGATGGAGTAAATGTTCTGGTATACGGCGTCGGCGGTGCCCATGTACCAGTTGGCCCCGGTACGCTGCATGGGCGGCATCAGCTCGAAGAACTCGCCCAGTTCCTGGGCTACAATCCCCGTCCACCCTTCGCGGATGTGCCGGTTCAGCGAGAGCGCCTTGTACTGGGTGAGGATGTAGACCTTGCGCAGGCCGGAGTTGATGCAGTTGGAGAGGGTGATGTCGATGAGGCGATAATGTCCGCCAAAGGGCACCGCCGGCTTGGCGCGATCGCGGGTGAGCGGGTAGAGCCGCTCTCCGGCCCCGCCGGCAAGCAATACTCCGAGTGTGTCTCTCATATCCATATGACCCTACCTTCGCCGGATGGCAAGGCTTGAGAATAACTGCCGTTTGGGTGCTGTGCCTGGGGAAAACCACCGGTAAACGGCTCTGTGAGACTCCGCTTTACCGCTTTTTCTTGAATTTGTAATCCACGCCGACCGAGATGCCGAAGTTCCAGTTGTTGTAGCTGGCCATGGGCCCGTAATTGATGGAGTAGCGGGTATAGAGCGCGTCTGGCGTGATGCGAAAGACCCATCGCGCTGAACGGTTCAGGTCGATATGGCCGCCGAAGACCGCGGCCGGAGCGATCTGATTGTTATAGAAAGCGATCAGAGACGGGGAGTTTCCGTGCAGGTCCGTCTCGAATAGGCCATATGCCCCGCCCCCCAGGACATGGACGATGATGGCGCCATGCTTGTTGTGAGGCCCCATCCACTCAGGGCCGCCAACGAACATATATTGGCTGACAAAGGGCCCCTTGATGTTGATGGAATTAGGCGCGGCTCCACTGGTGCCCAGATAGCCGCGGCCCGAGCCCTCTACGCCCCAGTGCTTGCTGAACCAGTACGAGCCGTTGAGGTCGAGTCCGCCGAGATTGGCTCCATGCAGCAGGGTTGGGCCGGCCTTGATGTGTCCGTAGGCCATGCCCAACGAGACGTCGTAGCGGTTGTCATAGCGCACATTGGCCAATGGATCGACTGAAATGTAGGTTCCGTTGCCTGCGGTAGGGGAGGCGGTGCTCTGGGCCTGGGCGCGGGTTCCGGCCGAGAGAGCCAGAGCGGCAATAACTGCAAGAGAGGCGGAGAATCTAACTGGGAGACGCATCACCAACCAGCTTACAGGACCATGCCGATGGGAGACAACGGAGACGGCGCGGCATATTTCAAGATTACGGATCGCAGCGCTCCATTTGGCGCGACCAAACGAGGTAGCGCACGGTCTTGAGGGTTTCGAACGCAGTGGCGATGCTCGAGTCAGCAGCCGACTCAGAACCCAGCGGTGGAGCGGTATGTGTCCGCCACTCCAGCGACATACTGTTGAAGATGAGCCCAGCGCGGGGCAGGTGGCTGGCGGACGAAATCACCTCCGCCGAGCGCCAGCCATGGGCTTTCATAATCCGCACCGCGTAACAGGCGTTCTGAATCGTGTCCCTGGCCTCCGGCTCCACAAAGATTGCAGACTCAGGCACGCCCTGGGCCTGGGCGACTCGCGCCATCACCCGCGCCTCCACAAACCGATTGCGATCCACTCCCCCGGTGAGAATGAGCCGCGGCGCCACTCCCCGCTCGTACTCATGCACAGCCTCGGTAACGCGAGCTAACTGTATCGGCGTGGGGTTGCCGTCGCTGTCCTGCGGATAGCCGAGAACGATGAGAACGTTGAAGCGGGTCAGCGAGGTATTCGAGGTGGGCGCAAGCTGTCGAGCGATGATCCCCCAGGTCAGCAAAACCAGAATAGTTGTGGCCATGGCCAGGCTCAGGCCACCGCGCCAGCCCGGGCGTCGCCGACCCGCCGCAATGGGCCGGTGGCTGTGCCTGCGGGCGGGTAACTGCCGGGATGAACGCGTGCCGATCACGAAGTTTGTCTCACCCCTCACTGTAGCTTAGCGGCCTGAGCTGCCGCCGCAAGAGACGCACGTACTCGCCGACTCGACCTTCAGCCGAGGTCCGCCGGTTCGCCCCATGCGGATAAAACAAAATCGCCCAACGGCTTGCGCTGGCGTGGCACAGTCTCTTGGTCAATCAGCTGCTCGTGGCCCAGAGCGGCGGGCTCGCCTTGGTAACCAAGGGCAATGACGGCACCGAGAGCGTAATCCTCGGGAATGCCGAAGGCGGCGCGGGCGGCGGCCGGGTCATATCCGGCCATCTGGTGGGTGAATAGGCCCAGAGCTGTGGCTTGCAAGACAAGGTACGATGCGGCTGCTCCCAGGTCATAGAACGCAAAGCCATTGGGGGTTTCGTTGTGGGTAAACTTTGTTTTGGCTGCACCCAGAATCAGCACTGGGGCATTGCCCGCCCAGCCTTGATTGAAACCGATCAGGGCCGAAAATATCTTCTTGTAGGTAAAGGAGCCACGTAGGCCGACGAGGAAGCGCCAGGGTTGCTCGTTGAAGGAGGAGGGGGTCCAACGGACGGCTTCAAAGAGCTTCTTCAAGTCGGCGGGGCTAACATCGCGGTTGGCAAAGGAGCGAGGACTCCAGCGGTGCAGGATGGCAGGCAACACACCCTCTACAGCAGGGGCTTGCTTCGAGTGATGGACTTCTATGGCGGATAAAGTCATGGACGTCGGCTCCTTCAAGCTGATTCGATTTCGCTTGTTTGATTCGCTGAGCAGCGCAGAGGATTCCGTGGAGTATTGCGGTGGTTTATAAGGTAACGAAAAAGGCATACTGGCTCTTAAAGAAGAGCCACTTGAAATGATATGTTCTCTGGTTACTGGGGAGCTTAAATGAGGTATCAACCAGAGTCGATGCCGCAGGAGCGAGCCGCAGCGGCAGTTTCCTGTCGCTGCGGCAGAGAGCTGTAATCCGGCGCCTCGCCATAAAGTAGAGGCCACCGCCCGATGTCTAGGCTGGCTTGGGCGGATCAAGCAATGACGCCGGCATAGCGCCGGAAGCGGCCGGCTTGGACTCAGGCTTGCGCAGCTCGATGGCGCCCTTGAAGAAGGCGCCGTCTTCGATGCTGATGCGGGCGGCAGTTACGTCGCCGGTCAAAGAGCCTTCGACGCGGATGTCCACGCGATCCGTTGCGGTCACATTGCCGCGAACCTTGCCCAATACCACGATCTCGCGGGCAGAGATGCTGGCGGAAACCTGGCCGTTCCGGCCCACTGTGACGCGGTTGCCGGGAAGGTTGATGGTGCCCTCTGTTCTGCCGTCAATGAACAGCGACTCGTTGCCGGTGATCTCGCCCCGGATGAACAGGCCTTTACTGACAGTGGCCTGGTCGGTTGGCGTAGTAACGGCGCGGCTGGCGGGTTCAAAGGCTGGAGCAGCCGGAGTAGGGCGCGGCGGTTCCGGGTTAATAGAAGGCGTGACCGATCCAGATTGGGTAGGTTTCCACATAGCGCTCAAGGTATTCAATTCCTTTCCGGTCCTGCTGAGTCTGGGCCGCTACAGCAGAGGCCGCTGCCGTGCGCCCATGAATCTTGATGTGGACAGCCGGACGAATCGCACCCGCCGCCCCAAACTGCGACCGCAATACGATGCTACCTCATCGCGGTCCGCCAAGTATGTACCGTTCTCGCTATTCTAAGACCTGGAACAGCAAATTATCGAGCACGTTTATAAAAAGTGCAACCGATGGACAATTAATTTTGTCAGACTGCATGCTTGGCAAGGGCAAAGTCAGATTCTACGCCACAGCATGACCGGGCAAGAGCCTGCGCGCCAACCTGCCAATAGCCTACTCTTAGCGTATGACTGATCGTGAACTGGCGACAAGGATTGCCCGATCTGCCGGTCAGAAGGCAGGATACAAGCAACTTGTGCGTGAGCTGGGGCTGGGCGGCGGGCGGGAGCGGCGCCTGCTGCTGGAGCAATTGGCCCGGTTGACGGCTCGTGGTGAACTGATCAAGGCAGACAAGGAGCACTGGAGCATACCCAAGGCCATCTCCGGGGTGGGGGGGGGAGGCGAAAACCTGGCCGCGGGGCGTCTCGATCTGCATCGTGAAGGCTACGGATTTGTACGGCCGAATGCGCGGCAGGCGTCTGGACAAGAAGACATCTTCATTCCTCCCAACGAGATCAACAGCGCCATGCAGGGCGACCAAGTGTTGGTCGAGGTTGCCCCGCCGAAGGCCGACGGTCGCCGTCTGGGCCGAATTGTGCGGGTGTTGGAGCGTCGCAATCCTACCGTTGTGGGGGTCTTTCACTATGCGCGTTCCGACCGCGCACAGGGGAACCTTGTTGTGCCCTTCGATGATCGGATGACACAGCCTATCTTGATTCCCGCCGGGCAGGAACTGCCTGAGGCCCGAGAGACCGCCACGCCACACCGGGTGCTGGGCGACAAAGCGGCGTCTGCCGCCGATCACAAGAGCCTGGAAGGCCTGGTGGTGGATGTGGAGATCACCAGTTGGCCGACGCCGACGCGACCACCGGTCGGCCGGGTGATTGAAGTGCTGGGCTCGCCGGATGACTTCGGCGTGGATGTGGAGATGATGATCCGCAAGCACCAGTTGCCGCGGGTTTTTCCGGAAAAAGTTCTGGCCGAGGCGCGGAGCGTGGCTCATCTGGACCCCGAAGAAGCCGCCAGTCGCCGCGATTTTCGCAGCCTGCCTATCGTGACCATCGACGGCGAGACGGCTCGTGACTTCGACGATGCTGTTTTGGTGGCCGAACGCGCCAACGGCGCCGGCTACGAGCTGCAGGTGCATATTGCCGACGTGGCCGAGTATGTCAGACCGGGGACAGACCTGGACCTAGAGGCGAGGCTGCGCGGAACCAGCGTCTACTTTCCCGATCGCGCCATTCCCATGCTGCCGCAGGAGCTTTCGACGAACATTTGCAGTCTGCGCCCTGGTGAAGACCGATTGGTGTTGAGCTGCATCATGCAGTTGGACTGCACTGGACGCATCGAGAGCTATGAGATTGTCGAAGGCGTCATCCGCTCCGCCGCGCGGATGACGTATACGGATGTCCACGCCATCCTCGAAGGCGATAAATCACCCAACCGACGAAGACCTGTCGGTGGGGATCTCGATACGGAGGCCCGCGCTCGCTATGCCGCACTCGTTCCTGAGTTCGAGCGGATGCGCGTGCTGGCCGGGCTGATGAACAAGCGGCGCGAGGAGCGGGGCAGCATCGACTTCGACCTGCCCGAGCCGGTGATCGAGTTCGACGAGCAGGGGCAGATGCGCGGCGTAACCAAGTCTGAACGCACCTGGGCTAACCGGCTGATCGAGGAGTTCATGCTGGCGGCCAACGAGTGCGTGGCCACATGGCTGGAGGATCTGGGCGTGCCTTCGCTCTATCGCATCCACGAAAAGCCGGAACCGCGCCGCGTGGTTCAATTTGAAGAGTTGGCGGCTAGCTTTGGCTACTCGCTGGGGCTGGGCGCGCTGCCGGTGAAGCGCATCCAGACTCGCGGGGAGCGGCGGGAGTCGCACGGTCAGGGACGCAATCCCCGGATGCACGAAGTACCGGAAGATATAGCCGTGACGCCGCGAATGTATCAGAAGCTGTCGGCACGCATCGAGGGCAAGCCGGAGGAGCGGATTCTGAGCTACCTGATGCTTCGCTCGCTCATGCAGGCGCGCTACTCCGAGATCAACGAGGGCCACTTCGCGCTGGCCGCACCCACCTACACGCACTTCACCTCGCCCATCCGGCGATATCCAGACCTGATAGTGCACCGCATTACAAAATCGCTACTACAGGCCGGTGTGCGCGGCGAGGGCAGAGTGGCCGAGGGCCGTCATAGCTCTCCATGGACGCATCCAAATGAAGGGCTCGGCCCAAGCCGCATCCCGCAACTTCGGGCACCGAAGGCCGTAGTGGTTTTCGCGGGTGAGCCGCCCATTCCCGAGGCCGTGCTGGCCCAGATTGCCGAGGAGACCAGCCTGACCGAACGCCGCGCCGCCGAGGCCGAACGCGAACTCGTGGAGTGGAAGAAAGTCCGGTTCATGCAGGACCGGGTGGGCGAGGAGTTTGCAGCGCTGGTGCTGAACCCGGCCAAATTCGGCCTCTTTGTCGAGCTAACCGACCTCTTTGTCGAGGGGCTGGTGCCCATCGATACACTGCGCGGCGACCGCTACAGCTGGCGCGAGAATACGCACGAGATTATCGGCGAGCGCACGGGCCGCCGCTTCCGGGCCGGCGACCGGGTGCAGGTGATTCTGGACCGCATTCTGACCCAGGAACGCAAGCTGCAGTTCTCGATTGTGGAAGAGGGCATTCAGCTAACCGGCAAGAAAGCCACTAAATCCCGCTCGAAGGCGAATAAGAAGAAGGCCAACGCCGCACCGGTGCGTTCCTTCAGGGCCCGGAAAAAGCTGGGCAAGAAGGGCAGGCAGCGGTAGGATTGGCTACCTGTTGGCCAGCTTTTCTGCAAAGCTGCCAATGATAGGCAGCTTCATGCGCTTGCCGTTTACGGCGCTAACCAGCGCGATGAGCCAGACGATGAACATGGGCAGACGCACCAACTGCAGAAGCGTCAGGGTCAGGATGATGGCGGAAGGGGTGAGATTCTGCATCACTCCGGCCAGAATGTCGATGACCGCCCAGGCAACAAAGAAGAAAATGGATTGCCAGGAGTGGAAGCGAATGAAGGAATTTCTCTTGAACGGCTCTACGATCAAGAAAGCAATTGCCGGAATGATCGTCAGGTAGGCGATTCCGCCGGCGTTGTTGTCTGAAAGGCCATACTGATTCTGATCGGACATTGGTGCTCCTCCGCGTGCGGACTGCCCCATCGAGTTAAAAAGCCGAAAGAGCGCCAAGGGAATTGTGGGCGCACTTGAGTGAGCCAGACCGGTCAGAATTGCTCAAGTAATTGCGAATCGTTGTTACGCACGTTTCCGACGCGGTTGCCGACCGGCCAGGCACGTATCTTTTCGGCAGGGAAGGGGCGAAGCAGGTCCACGGGCGGGCAGGCCGGGTCACCAACATCGAGCCAGCGACTGTAATCACGGGCTGCGAGAATCACCGGCATCCGGTTGTGAATCGGTTTCATCAACTCATTGGGTTCAGTGGTCAGAATGGTGAAGGTCTCCAGAGCCGAGCCTTTCCGGGGCTGCCAACGTTCCCACAGTCTGGCGAAGACGCAAGGCTCGCCTCTTTTGAGCGCGATGGCGTAGGGCTGTTCGGTCTTCGCATCAATGCGCTTCCACTCGTAAAAGGCATCGGCGGGCACCAGGCAACGGCGTGCCTTGAGAGCTTCGCTGAAGGCGGGCTTCTTAGATGCTTCTTCTGAGCGGGCGTTGAAGGTAGAGAAGCCGAGTTTGGCATCTTTGGCCCAGAAGGGCACCAATCCCCAGCGCAACAGGGCGAACTCCCGGCTGCCAAAATCGTGGTTCAGGCGCACGATAGGCTGAACGCTTTACGGCGCCACGTTGTAGCTGGGCCCAAACCAGGGAATATTCTCAGGCCCGACGCCAAACCAGCCGGCAAGAGTGTCCATCGGGGAGATACGGGCAAATCGGCAGCACATATACAACAGAATAGAATGACCCGCATTTGACCCGCATATGGGCAGTTGATAAACTCTTAATGCGGGGTGGAGCAGCCCGGTAGCTCGTTGGGCTCATAACCCAAAGGTCGCTGGTTCAAATCCAGCCCCCGCAACCAATATTTTTTGAGAACATTTGAGAACATAGGATCTACGCCCGGGCAGAAGTATGCGGCCCGGTTATTTTTTGCCAGATAATCCTGTAGTGCCCGGATTCGCTATTCCACATCCGTTTTGGTGATGGCTTCGCCCTCTTTTACATCCAGTAACAGACCCTTCATGTCTACATTCCGCGCGTGATCGATCTTGAAGCCCTTCTGCGCGGTGATCTTGCAGTTCTTAAAGGTAATGTCCCGAATGGGGCTGCCGGCGAGGCCGTGGATGATGCCGACAGACGCGACGTCGCCCGATACGTTGATGATCTTCACATTCCGAACGACAGGCAGTACTTTGGCGGGCGGAGCGATGGGCGGCACCATGCGCCACTCCATGTTGAACTCAAATGCCTGTTTGGTCTCGTGCAGTTTCATATCGCGATAGGTGATGTTTTCCACTACGCCGCTTCGGCTGGGCTGCGTTTTAAAGCGAATGGGCGCCCAGTTGCCGGAGTCCGAGATGCAGTTGCGCACCATCACGTTGCGGATTCCGCCCGAGGTTTCGCTGCCCATCGCAACTCCGCCATGACCATAGGCGAAATGCGAATTCTCAATGAGGATGTCCTCTGCAGGACGGTTGACGCGGAGGCCGTCAGCGTCTTTGCCGCTCTTGATGGAGATGCAGTCGTCGTTCACGTCGATGTAGACGTTGTTGACGCGCACGCGCCGGGAGGAATCGATGTCGATGCCGTCGGAGCTGGGGATGTTGTGTTCCGCGGTGATGCGCAGATTCTCCGCCACCACATCCTCGCTATAGAGAATGAAGAGGCACCAGACCGCCTGATTGTGCAAATTCAGATCGGCGATGCGGACCCGCTTGGAGTTCTGAATGCCGATCAGCCGGGGACGCCCACGGCGCATTCTCAGGGCTTCCGGTGGCGGAGCCTGCGGCGCGGCACCGGCAGCCCCGGGCGGTGGCCGGCGATAAGGATTTTTCTGCACCCACTCTTCTCCTGATCCGTCGATGGTTCCCTCGCCGGAGATTACCAGGCCGGTAACGCCGTCGGCGTTGATGAAGGACGAGGTAAAGGGTTCTTCCGTGCCCTCCCAACGCGTTTGAATCATGGGGTAGTCGTCGATATTCGTAGTGCCTTTCAGGACCCCATCTTTTTCGACCAGCAGGTTGACGCCCTGCTTGAGGAAGATGGCGCCGCTCAAGAAGGTTCCCTTGGGAATGACAATGACACCGCCTCCGGAAGAGGCGCATTTGTCGATGGCCGCCTGAATGGCCTTGGTATTGACGGTCGTCCCATCGGCCACAGCGCCAAAATCCGTGACCGGGTAACGTTTGGCCGGCTTAGTCGTGCCTTTGGCATTTGCAAAACACGGCAACAGAACCAACATCGCCAGGAGAATTGCGCTCTTCTTCATTCAGGACCTCAATTGTTCTACCGGCGTCATCCCTCCGCCGGTCCACGCAGCAGTTGCGGTGCCAGGTTCGATAGACCATCCGCCAGATTGACCGCCTTGGATACGATCTGAATCTTCGCAGGCTTCAGGCCTTCACGGCTGGCGGTGATTGTCATCGTTCCGGGCACGAGAGTCGACCGCACCGAAACGCGGTTGATACCGCATTCAGTATTCAGATACAGATTGTTGGTGGTATCGATCTTGCCGCTGTTATAGCCGCCGCGCCAGATGCCCGGGCCAGAGAAGGTAAAGTCGATCCTTGCATCGTCCGTCGGGCAACACTGCCCCTTTGCATCCACCACCTCAACGTCGATGAACACGGCATCCTGCCCATCGGCCTCGAATCCCCGCGGACCTACCGTCGAAGTCAGCTTGATGGCGGCGGGCTCGCCGGCTGTGGTCAGCTCCTGCCCGGCCACCACTTTGCCGCCATTTCTACCCACGGCCTTCAGGCTCCCCGGCACAAACGCAACCTCGGGGAATGCGAAGACGTAACCGTTCTCCGGCTTCGCGTTCACGCCCAGTGACTTGCCGTTGAGGATGAGCTCCACCGACTCGGTGTTGGCGACAACGTAAACGGTTTTCACCGTCTTGTGGACGGGCTGGGCCGGGATTGCCGGCTGGTCTGGAAACGGGGGCCGGCCCGGAGCCGGGGGCCGCCCCGGTATGGCGGGCTCCTCCGGAGTAGCAGGCTGTTCCAGCGGATAATTCCAGTGGCCGAGTATGTGCAAGTCCGGCTGCTCGTTCTGCATCACGCGATGGGCGTAGTAGATCTCCTTGGGCAGGCGCACCGCGTCCACCTTGCCGCTCACCCGGCAGACCTCGCTCGAATCCTGGCGGCCGTCCGCGTCAGAGTCGGAGAAGTAGATGGAGGCATAGGCGGACCACTTGGAGTGGGCCGGATCGGGGTTGGAGATGCGGTTCTGCCAATAATCCCAATACCGTTCAATTCCCGCCAGCGCGAAGCTCTCCGAGGTATAGAGATACCGAGACCGGTTTCTCCATGTATCGTTTGGTCCCTTCTTGGCTTTGTAATAGGGTGGCGTGTAGTCGTCCCAGAAGCGGCGTGCACCTTCGTCGCGGAAGTCTTCGGTCTCTATCAGCGGTGCGCGATCGCGGCGGATGGCGCTGTATCCGCGGAAGATATCGCTGGGGCTGGTCAGCGCATCCGTATGGGGATCCTGGCCGATCATGATTCCGAAGAACTCGCCAATGGGGGTGGTGGCGGTATTCAGTGCGGCGTCGTCGTTGCCGCGAGCGCCCATCACGCGTCCGCCCTCGGGGTCCCACCGCTTGCGCAGCGCGACCATCTGCTGAAGGTGTTCCACCGTTACCACCGTGTTGCCCGCCTCCCAGAAGAGGATGCTGGGGTTGTTGCGGTAGTAGATGATGGTGTCGCGCATGACCTCAAGGCGCTGATCCCACTGGCGTCCAAAGACATCGCGCTCCTTATCGCCCGCCGGGCAGACCTGGACGATGCCGTAGCGTGCCATTGCGTCTGCGTCCACCTTCTGCGGCGCGATGTGCATCCAGCGGATGTAGTTGCCGTGGCAGGCGCGGATAAGCTGGGCGTTGTAGTCGTGCATCCAGTCGGGATATGCCTGGCCCAGGCCCTCCCACTCGTTGCTGGCTCGCTGCGCGAAGCCTTTCAGGTAGACAAACTTTCCGTTCAGATAGACGCCGCCCTTGCCGGCGCCGCCCTTGAACTCGGCTTTGCGGAATCCAGTGACGATCTTGTCGGTATCGACGACCCTCCCGTCCACCTTCAGAATGGTGTAGACGGTGTAAAGGCTAGGGTCTTCAATGCTCCAGAAGCGCGCGCTCTTCAGCCCTCCGGACGCCGTCAGCACGGTCTTCTCGCCATCCACCATATCGACCGGTTCGCCGTCGAACTGTGCGCGAATCTGCCCGCTGTGATCGACGATTGCTACCGACAACCCGACCGTCGCCCGATCGCCCGAATCGTTGCGCACCTCGGATTCCACCGTCACGTCGCAGGCCTTATTCAGGAGATCGAAGTTGCCGGCATGAACGTAAACGCCTGTGGTCTCCAACCCGCAATAGAGCGGCAACGTCTGGTGAATCCGGCCGGTGACGTGCAGCCAGACATGGCGGTTGATGCCGCCATGGTCGGGGTTGAAGTCGTTGGCATTCCATTCAAATCTGGTCTTGGTGGCGCGTTCCTCGTAGGTCGTCTGATTGTCCACCTTCACGGCCAGCACGTTCTCCTCGCTCCCGCAATGTACCGCGCCGGTGATGTCGATTCCGTATGCGGTGATTCCGTTCTCGTACAGGCCGACCTGCTTCCCATTGAGGAAGATGTCGCCGGCCTGGCGCATGCCTTCGAATTCGAGAAAGATCTTGCGGCCGGAATAATTGGCGGGCAACTTGAAGCGCTTGCGATACCAGGAGAGCCCCTTGTATGTGCCCAGGTCGCCGCCGCTGTGCGAGATGATCTTCCGGAACGAATCGACATCGTTGAAGCTGTGCGGGGTGCTGACGGTGGTCCATTGCGAGTCGTCGGAGGCAGGAGCCTCGGCCCCGGCCACGTCCTCTCGGATAAAGCGCCAGTTCAGATTGAAGTTCAGCCGGGTTCGCGGAGACTGGGGCGGCGTGTAGCGCGCCGCCGGAGCGGCTGCAAGCGCGGCATGGCTGGCTTTGAACAGGACGGGTAGCCCTGCTGCCGCTACCGCGGCGGTTTCAAGAAATCTGCGGCGGGAGATGGACGACTTTGACATTGGCGCGTTCCTCACATTTTTTAAGCAGCCGATGGGTTCAAAACTCTTTCACACACACATACTACTCAATGGAGTTCCTCCGGGGAAATGCGCGGCCTCTTACACCTTGTAGTCCCACTCCGTGCGATAAGGCATATCAACGTAGCTATTCGCCCCCTCGTCGTTGGTGAATCGCATGGCCTTTGCGTCCCAGAGGAGGACTTTGGAGGTGCGCCAGTAGCGGGGCGCATCCGCTTGGGCGACAGCCGCTGGCACTGCGTCGGCCAGATGCACATGGCCGTCGCTGGAGGCGGGAATCGAGACCACCGCGGAGTCTGATCTGCCGTTTTGCCCCCAGCCCGATCGGGAGCGCGCGCCGGGTGTGCTGTATCTGCGCTCCGCCAGGGTTCCGAGCAGTGCGAACTCCGTTAGCCAGCAGGCGTATTCCACGGGCGTAATGGACTTTTTGCCGGTCTTGCACATCCGAATCCACTCGGCGTAGTGATCTGCTCGCTCACATCGCGGCAGGGTCGGTTCGGGCTGTTTGAAGTCCTTGAAATGGCTCTCTGGCAGGAGCTGACCGCCAGGGAGTCCGCGCAGTTGCTGGCCCGGTCGCGCCAGAGTATGGTCCGGCAACCATGGGCTACCCCCGTAGAACGCCGAAACCAGAACGCCCTCTTCGCCCACGAACATGATGCCCCTGCCCGGCATCCCCATATCGACAGGCATGCTCAGGGGCCGTGGCGGCTGCAGGCCGCCGTCATAGAAGTAAGCCATCATCTCCGGGTGTTTGCCACGAGCCGGAAAGTGCCACTGGATATAGTTGGCGATGCTGGAACACTCGCTGTTTTCGACGACGCCGGCCAGGGAGAAGGACTGGCAGGCGTTGGAGGCCACCCAGTCCGGGGCCCCCATCTCGAGTTCGTCGTGGAAGATGTGCAACGCATGGCAGGCCACGTCGCCCACGTTACCGGTGCCAAAGTCCCACCAGGGCCGCCAGTTCCCGTAGTGGTAGGTCCTGTGGTACGGCCGCGCCGGCGAGGGGCCGCACCACTGGTCCCAGTTCATCCCTGGGGGCGGCGTCTGGACCTCTGTCGGCCGCGCCAGTCCGCTGGGGCTGTGTGTGCCGGTCCAGAAGTGGACTTCACGGACCGGGCCGATGGCCCCGCTCAACAGCAATTCGGTGGTGGCGCGGGCAGGCGAGGCGCACGCATCCTGAATGCCTGCCTTGGTAGTGACCGGGGAGGCAAGGCAAGCGGCCTTCACTCTTCTCTCCTCGGCGATAGTGCGCGTGACCGGCTTGGCGCAGTAGATGTGCTTATTCATGGCCAGCCCAGCCAGCACCAGGTGAGAGTGCCAGTGGTCCGGCGTGGCCACGATCAGCGCGTCGAAGTTCTCTTCTTCCTTCTCGAACATCTGCCGGAAATCTTTGTAAAGCCTAGCTTTGGGGTAGAGGATGAAGGCCGGCGCGGAGTATTCGTGGTCGAGGTCACAGAGCGCGACGATCTCTTCGTCCTTGCAGCCGGCCAGATAGTCCTGGCCCACGCCGCCGACGCCCACGCAGGCAATCCGCAGTTTCTGGCTTGAATTCGGTTGCTTAACAGCTCCAGCCATCAGGCGCGGGACCACAAGCGCCGCCAAGCCGCCGGCAATCGCATCGCGCCGCGAGATTACCCTCCCGGTTGATGTATCGGAATTCATAAGAACGCTCTCCTATCTCGACTCTTTTCATTGTTATCCGAACGATTTTCCACGAAACAGGCGGGAAAAACGCAGAAAACAAGAATGCTAGATCATAGCGCGCCAGAGGTCGGACGACGCCAGCCGGACCGTAAGAGCTGGAGGGAAATACATGGGTTGAATGGAGCGAGAATTGTGCGTTGAACAGATAATGGCCTCCGGAAGGATGGCCTTGGAAAATAATTGTTTCGGGCCCAGGGAATCTATTGCGCCAACCGAGCCAATGGGTATATTGTTCCTACCCAGGAATCCAAACAGATATTTCGGTTGAATCTACTGCTTCAACGGAAGAGATGGGAGGCATACGAGCATGGCCCTGAACACAGAGTCCATACCGATGCGATGGCCAGCAGGCCCCTTGGATATCGCACGCCGCAAGAACGAGAAGGGCTTCACGGCGGATACAGCCGAAGTGCTTCGCAAATGGCTTGATCCAGCCACACTGGCAGTCGTACAAGGTACGCCGGTCAATAGTCTTGTGGTCAGTTGGGCCTCGGGCTTGCCGGCGGATGCCGAACAACAACTGGCGCTCAAGCCGCTGATTGAGAAAGGCCTCAAGGCCGGACTCCAATTCGTCGGCGTGATCGATGGGAAGGCGGACAGGACAGCCGCTGTTGCTGCCGCCAAGGCGGCGGGTCTTTCCGCCGTGGCCATGGACGGCGAGGCGCCGGTAAACGCCGGCATCACCGTGATCCCGCGCAACGGGCATACCCAGATGCGGTGGACAACGAACTCCCCGGTTATGGGTGTTTCGAATGGTGTCTGGCCCGGGATTCCGCAAGAGATGGTTCCGACCGGCGGCCCGACGAGTCTCCCCTGGGTTAATTCCAACGGAGCGGTCATTCGCATTGCGCGGGCTCTTGCGCCCGACAAAGGCGTCTGGATCGAATTCGACCCTCCGCAGGGGGCGGTACAGCCTGCCGAGGCATATATGCTTGCCGTGGCGGATACCGCCAGCTTCGGGGCAGGGTGGGTGATCTCGCTCGACGATGCGTTGCGCGCGGATCTGACCGCGAACAAACAACCGGCCATCGACGCTTGGAAGAAAATCACCGGTATGGTGACCTTCTTCGAGCAGCACGAGCCGGCTAAAACGTTTCATCAGACTGGCCCTCTGGCCGTGGTTTCGGATTTCGCCGGCTCCAACTGGTTCCCCGGCGAGGAGGCGGTCAACCTCTTTCCCAGGGTCCGCGAGCCGTACCGGGTTATTGCACGATCACGGGCGGTGAGCGCCTCCTTTGACGGCCTGCAGGCAATTTACTACGTCGATCAGGAGCCGCCGGAGCCTCAATTGCGCGAGAAGCTGATCGCTTTTGCCAAGGCCGGGGGCACCCTTTTTGTGCCGTCCAAATGGCCGGAGCCGGAAGGCCAGCCCATGGAGGCCGAACAGTATTTCCTTTTCAGCCTCCGTGCATTGGGTAAAGGCCGACTGGCGGTATGCAAGGTCGATCATCCGAACTCATACGATTCGGTGGAGGATATTCAGACTATTCTCAGTCACCGCAACGATCAGTTACGCCTGTATAACGCGCCGTCGATGAATTTCTACTACCAGGCCTCCGCACAAGGCGGGCGGGAAGTGATCCACCTGTTGAATTACTCGCGCCGGCCGGGGAGCGATGGGCCCCTCGTTTACGTGAAGAAGCCGCATCGTTCGGCCCGCTTGGTGAGTCCTGAGTTGGCCTCGCCCGTCGAGTTGAAATGGGTTTCCCAGGAAGCGGGTGGGGCGGAGTTGTCCCTGCCGAGCATTGCCGTGTACGGCGCTGTTGAGTTGGAGAGTTAGGAAGCGAAGGAGACCGCAATGAATCGAGATTTGACCAGAAGAGAAGTACTGCTGGGAGCTGGCGCCCTGCTTGCGCTGCCCGCATTGCCCGCATGGGCTACTGTCCCTGCCCCCCAAGCGGGGCGTGTCGCCGTGGCCAAATGCAAGACCTATGGTCCCGAACTGCTTCCCGCTTTGAGTAAGATGTTCGATCAGCTGGGCGGCCTGGACCGGCTGGTGAAGGGCAAGACGGTCGCGGTGAAGATCAACCTCATCGGTGTTCGCTCGCAGCGCTTGGGCAACGCGCTGATGGAGGATACCTTCTGGACGCATCCCCACGTGATCGGATCCGTGGTGCACCTGATGGGCAAGGCCGGTGCCCGAAAAATACGGGTGGTGGAAGGCCCATGGTCAAGCCCAGAGACCCTCGAAGAAGTCATGTTGTCGATGAATTGGAAGCCGCAGGACATCCTGAACGCCGCCGACAACGTCGAATTCGAGAACACCAACTACCTGGGCCGGGGGAAGAAATACTCGCGGCTGATGGTGCCCAGCGGGGGGCTGATCTACCCCGGTTACGACCTGAACCATTCCTATGAGGATTGCGACGTATTCGTCTCGTGCGCCAAGCTGAAAGAGCATGCCGCCACGGGCGTTACGCTGTCAATGAAAAACGTCTACGGCTCCACTCCCGTCACCATCTATGGCGAGGGAGCCGGGGTAGACGAACCGAGCATACGCCCACACGGCGGACGCGGCGGAACCTTCCACTTTGCGCGCCGTATGCCCTCCAAGAGCGCGCCGCAGCAGATCGATATGAGTTTGCCCAAGGACGCCGGTTACCGGATTCCGCGCATCGTCGCTGAACTATGCACGGCGCGGCCGGTCCACCTGGCGATTATCGACGGCGTTAAGTCTGCCACCGGAGCGGAAACCAATTACGGAAGTCCAAACCGACCCCAGGCGGCAATCAACCCCGGAGTTCTGATTGCTGGAACGAATTGCGTGGCGACCGACGCGGTGGCGATGGCCGTGATGGGCTTCGATCCCATGGCTATCCGCGGCACGGCGCCATTTGTCAGTTCGGACAGCATGCAGCAGCTCGGTGAAAGCCTGGGAATCGGCTGGCGTGACCCCAGCAAGAACGAAGTCGTCGGGGCACCCATCTCGGAGGTCGTCTTCAGCTACACTGCGGTCCGCGACAAGATTCTGGCTGCTAAGAAGAAGGCGTAAAGGAAAACCGTGCCAGAGATCAGCTCTGGACTTACCGAAATGTTGAAAACAACGGAGTACGGCGACGCCATGGGCGCAACGTACTCCGTTGTCCTTTATGGGCAGAACCAGGCAGCGATGAAGGCGGCGATCGACGCCGCCTTCGCCGAGGTGGGCCGGCTCGACGCCCTGCTCTCCAATTACAGGGCTGAAAGCGAGTGGAGCGGGGTGAATTGCCGCGCCGCCCAGGAGCCTGTCCTGGTCTCGCCGGAGCTCTTCCAGTTGCTTTCGGCCTGCCTCGCATACAGCCGGGAGAGCGAAGGGGCCTTCGATATAGCTGTGGGGCCACTGATAAAGCTCTGGGGCTTTTACAAAGGTTCCGGCCGTCTGCCCAGCCCGGCGGAGGTGGCGGCCATCCTCCCGAACATTGGCTGCCAACACGTTCACCTGGACGCGGCGGAACAAACGGTGCGGTTTGACCGCTCAGGCGTGGAATTGGACCCAGGCGGAATTGGCAAGGGCTACGCCGTGGATTGTTTGGTGGATGTTCTGAGGCAGCGCGGTTTTCAGATCGCTTTTGTCGCGGGGTCGGAGAGCACGATGTATGGAATGGGCGCTCCACCCACGGAGCCAAAGGGTTGGCGGGTGGGCATCAAAGACCCGCGCAACCCCCGCCGCATGGTGGACGAGGTCTTCCTGAAAGACATGTCAATGTCCACTTCCGGCAGCTATGAGAAGTTCTTCCGGTCGGAGGGGCGCACCTACGCGCATATCATGGACCCGCGGACGGGATACCCGGCTCACGAAAGTGGATCGGTTTCAGTGGTTGCGGCGCACGCCATTGACAGCGAGGCGTGGGCCAAGCCGTACTTCATCAACGGCCGCCAGTGGACGGAGAGGCACAAACCGAAGGAGTTCCGCGTGTGCTTTTGCGCAGGCGGGACGGAATCACCGTGCTCGTGGCTCCCCTGAACGCCGTCGATAGTCAAAGTCAGAACAGTCTACGTGGATGCACAAACATAAAGCGGGTTTCCTTACGGAAACCCGCTTTATGTTTCGGTTGGTGCGGATGTTTGTATCCGATACAAGACCGTCAGGCGATCATTGTCGGCTTCTGCCAGCCCAGGATCTTATCCCAATTCCTCGGCATTTGATAAGTCTTTGCATGGTCCTTGATCGGCGGTCCGATGATCTTGATCTTGCTCAAATCACCCTGGCCTCGATCGCCCGCGTCGGCGCTGTATTTCAGGTAGCCGATATTGTTGATGTCTACGCCCATCAACTCAGCTCCCACGCGGTCGGCGGCCAGCCAATCAAGGCTGGCGATGCAGACCTTCTGGTCGACCGGTGTGCCATGCACCGGGCCGGTGCCTTCCATGCCCTGGTAGCCATCGATTACCGCCAGGTCCGGGCGCAGCTTGGCAGAGAGGGCAAAGAGGTTGTAATTGATGCCGTGGAAGCCGCCGCCATGCGTGAGACGCTTGTCGTTCCGTGCGCCTCTGGCGCCGTTCTGATCCTTGATGGCCGCGCCGACAACGATGTTCTTCAGCGATAGGGTGATGCCCACGATGTCGTGCGTCTTGAGCACAGCCGCGGAGATGACGAAGTTGTTCTTCTGGTCGAGCAACATCCTCGACATGCGGCAGGCCTTGGGCTGAAAATCCTTCTCGTCAACGCAATAAACAGTGTCGAACTTATCGTCGTCGAGGTTGACCAGCTTCACGCCGTATTTGGTCGCGAATTTGTTGTAGCCGTAGTTGGAGAAACTCTCCTTGCACGAACCGTTGGCCGGCGACTCGGCGATCACGACATTCGTTTTGCCGATGGACTTGAGAAACTCGAGGATACCTTCCAGATTGTCGGCGTGGCTGGCACAAAGCGGAACATTGACGATGACATTATTAGGCTTGAGGATGACCCGCTTGGTGCCGATGGCGGCCGCGATCTCCTTCTTGAACGGCTCCAGCGATTTGAACGCGATGTTGGCACGATCGTCGCCGGCGACCAGCGAGACACGGCTGGGAAGAATGCCCTTGGGAGCGGCGGCAGTGGTGGCAGCAGCGGTGGTGGTGGCGGCCTGAGCTGAGGGGAGACGCCAGGCTGTTGCTGCAGCAGCGCCTCCAATTACGGTAGTCTTCAGAAAATCTCTACGTGAAGCGAAACAGTTGGTTGTCATATACTCAACACCTCTCCGCATGGGTACAAGTCAGCCGCTGGGTGAAAATCATCCAGACTTTCCGTCTTGCTCTTCCGGCTCTGCGCCAGTATATATCCACTCGCATACTCTTGTGTGATTTTTATACATTTTTTCAATTGAGGTATTTTGGCGGGTCCGGTAAGGCTATTTCCGAGCCGAAATACCGAGAATTGCTCTATTTTTCAAGCGATTTTCCGGCCTAAAGCGCGCAAAAAAACAGAGCTGTGGTTATTGCTTCGATTCCGGAAGAGCCACTGGAAAATCAACAGTTTACAGCAGGGTCACTCTTGAGCTGGCATTGGATTGGCGCCTATTCCGATCGGGTTGATGGCGATCCATGCCGCAGCGCCGAGCGCCGCGATGGCAGCAGCGGTCACAAATGACATCTGCCACCCGAAGTGGGCTGCAATCAGCGGCGTGAGCGAAGCCGTGCAAACTCCGCCGGCCTGACCTCCCATATTCATGAGGCCGGAGACGACGCCCACATGCTCCCCGGCGATGTCGGCCGTAACCGCCCAGAAGATGCTTTGCGCGATGAATATGACACCCGCGCTGCAAGCGAGGATCACCGCGGCTGCGGCCGGGTTGCGCGTCCCTGATCCGATCACCAGAAGGACCGCCGCGACCGCAAGCGAGAGAGCGGGCAGTAGGCAGCGACCGATGCGCAGGCTGAAGCGGGTGGCAAGCCAATCGCTCAACACACCACCTCCGAGGCAGCCGATCGTCATCGCGATGAAAGGCCACATGGTGAAGAAGGCGCTGGCCTTCAGATTGAGCCCTCGCGCCTGCGCCATGTAGATGTAAAACCACGTGTAGAAAAGCCAGACGACATAGCCGAATGCAAAGTAGCTCGCGGTCAGGGCAAGCACCGCTTTGCTGCCGAAGATCTTTGCCCAAGGAACCGCAGACTTGCCGCTCTGAGTGGCGCCGCCAGATGGGTTAGGGGAAGTGCGCATATTCCGATTCTGGGTGATGAGGGCCTTTTCCTCGTCGCCAACCAGAGGGTGTTCTTCAGGGGTATCTCGTGCGGCAAGGTACCACACCAGGCCCGCCACGGCACAGGCAAGGGCGCTGAACCAGAAGGAGGCCCGCCATTCGTAGCGCAGGATTATCGCCGTGACCAGCGGAGGCGTTAGGCCTGCTCCGATGCCGATGCCAGCGAAGATCAGACCATTTGCTTTGCCGCGTTCACATACGGGGAACCAACGCTCGACGAATTGACTTGCGGCCGGGTACATGGCGGCTTCTCCGGCGCCCAGGCCAAAGCGGACCAGCGCCAGAATCAGCAGCGCGCCATGCACCTTCAGGGGAACAAGCGCCATCAAGACCGCGAAGAGACTGCACCAGGCGAAGCCGAGGCCTAATACAAGGCGCGGGCCAAGCCGCCGTGCAAGAAGCCCCACGGGGATTTGAAAGCTGGCGTAGCCAAGGAGGAATGCGCTGAAAACCCAGCCCAGATGCACATTGTCAACCGCGAACTCCCGCCCGATATGAACGCCGGCGATGGAGATATTCGTCCGGTCCAGATAGGCCACTGCGCTCAAGACAAACAGCCAGAACACCAGCAGATAGCGCACTGGCGGAAGGTTCCGTCCCCAACGGTCCGATCTCACATTCATTCCCTATCCCCTAACGTGCACATCCCACACCTTTGACATGCGCGACGTTCCTGCCGGCCCCGTTACGTAAAGAATCACGGTGTAAACACTCTCTTTACCCGGAGTGCCCTTGTATTGGTGGATGGGATTCTGCTCGGTCGAGGTGGTTCCATCGCCAAACTCCCACTTCCAGGAGGTGATCTCACCGACCGAATTGTCCTTGAAGGCGACGAGCCGCCGGTCCATGTCGACGATTTTGAAGGTCCATTGCGCATCGATGGGCTTGCGAAACTGCGGTTCTAGCGGCATCAGGCGAAATCCGACCAGATCGGATGCATTCCCGAAGAAGGTCTGTTTATGGGAGAGATTCCAAAAGTGGCGCTTGTTTGAGTTCGGGTCGATGTAGTCGATGACGGCCCAGGAGAGCCCGATCAGCCTGTTTTCCGTCAGCACGGATTCAACTGCACGCTCGGGACCCTCGCAGCCGGCGTAGTCGAATGGAGTTATGTAGAACTCCAGCACCAGCTTGCCCCCTTCGCCGGGCTTGAAATTGTATTTGAGTGCGTGATTAGCGTAGGGAAGCTCCTTGGTGTACTGGGCGCAACCCCAGTCCATGGTCCAGTCCTTGCCTTCGGCCGGCGTGAAGATGTGGTAGTTCTGGGCCTGGTTGCCCTGGTAGGAGTAGTAAGAGTCGGAGCTGCTGATGCGCGGGTCAATGTCGGCCATATCGCCGACCGCCTGCTTCGTCCACACATCCGAGTGGTGCATATGGATCAGCGGACCGCCTGAAAGGTCGCCATCGACAACGATTTCAAAGATGTCGTTGTGCAGATCGGGCCTGGCGAAGTCCCAGTGTTTCTTGTCGGCCTCATAGAGGAAATAAAGCCGGTTCAATCCCTTGACCCAGCCCACCTTCACTTTGACATCGAGGTCGCGGTTGGTGCCATGCCCGCCCGGTGCTTCCGTATCCTCCAGTTGGTCAATGCCGATCGAGTAACTGTCGGGCACCATCGCCCAATCATCCGTATTGCCATCGATGCGTGGAATCTGGTCCGCAGGGAACTGGAAGACTTTGAATGTGACCTCCGGGCGTTGCAGAGCGCCGGCGGGAGACAGCATCAGGACAAATAAGAAGAGCAGAAAACGGTGTCGAAACATGATGAGCTTCCTTTCTTAGAAACAAAGCCAGGGACCGTCAGCGGATACCGGCTTTGTCAGCGATCAATGCGCTTCAACCGTTTGTCCAAAGCATCGCGATCTATCGGATAGCCGATGCCGGGCGCGGTAGGAGCGGAGATGTAGCCATCCTGGTCAGGACGGAATTTGACTTTAAAGAGCGGATGGTCGGCAAGTTCGGGAGGGTAAGGAACCTCAAACCAGGCGGCGTTGGGCAGTGCCAGCTCAAGATGGAAGTGCACCGCAAGGTCCAGCGGGTTGCCCCAGTTATGCGGCGTACACTCCAGTCCGAATGCGTCGGCAAGCAGCCCAACCCGCATTGATCCGCTGATGCCGCCCACGTTGTCGGCAATCAGCCGCGCCACATCCAGCGCGCCCTTGCTGATGTACTCGGCAAAGTCGGAGATGGAGTATAGAAATTCGCCGACGTGAATCGGCAAACTCAGCGCGGCGCACAGCTCGATCAATCCGTTCATATCGGTGGTGCGGATGGGATCTTCGAACCAGGCGTAGTCCAGCTCATCCAGCAGGCGGCCGACTTTCATCGCCTCGTAGCGGTTGTACATCTGTACCGGATCGTGCGCCAGCATAAACTCGTCTCCAGCGGCCTGGCGCACCTGTTTGATCTCCTCCATATGTCCTACGTAGGCGGGAATCACCGTGCCTTTGGTATGTTCGCCGCTGCCCGGATGAATCTTGTACCCTTTGAAACCCTCCGATTTTGCTTTCAATACATCGGGCGCATAGTCTTCGATGGCCGGATGATGCGTGGAGCTTGCATAGGCCATGATCTTGTCTTTGCTGCTGCCGCAGCCACCGCTCAACAGCTTGTAGACCGGCCGGTTTACGGCCTTGCCCAGGATGTCCCACAGGCAAACATCCGCGGCCGCCGCGTACCAGTTTGGCCACTGGCCTCCGCCGCGCGTCACCAGTCCGCCGCCAACGGCTTCTGTATCAAAGGCAGAGCCATTGCCCCGTCCTGCCATGCGACGGAAGGTGCTTCCTCCCTGATAGCGGCCATCGCGCTGGCCGTTGAAGCCGTAGCTTCCGCGCAGGCCGGAGGTGGAGGTAAGCACCGGAAGAAGATCAACCAGGCTCTTGCCGACGAGGGCCGACTTTGCCCAATCCACCCATCCCGTCGTCGGATTGCGGTTGCCAAGAGTGTAGTTGCCCTCGATGCCGCTCTCGGTGACAATGGAGACAATTTCTCCCCGCTCGCCATTCAGGCTGCGATAGCCGGTCAGGTCCGCAATGTAGACCTTTACTTCCTTGATGGTCAGGTCGGGGAGGTCGCCGGATTTGACGCCAACAGACTCTGCCGCCGCCGATGCGGGATCGGCGAGGATGGCCAGGCCATAGGCTGTGGATGCCGCAAATCCGGCGGTGACGCCAAAGAATTCGCGCCGCGTTGTTTTCACTTTCATTTGTTGCCTCCCCGAGTTGAATGCAGCTATTTGTCGATGCGAATGAGCATTTTGTCCAACGCATCCATGTCCATCGGATAACCCAGCCCCGGAGCCGTGGGAGCAACCACATACCCGTCGGCGTCGATGCGGAACTTGTCCTTGTAGTAGGGGCGGTCGGCATACTCGGCCGGGAAGGGCATCTCAAACCAATACGAGTTAGGCAGCGCCAACTCCACATGGAAGTGCAGAGCCATATCCGGAACGTTGCCCCAATTGTGCGGCGTGCACTCCAATCCATGGGCATCGGCCAGCAGGCCCACCCGCATGGCGCCGGAGATTCCGCCCACGTTGTCGGCAATCAGGCGAACCACGTCCAGCGCATCTTTCTTGATGTACTCGGCAAAGTCCGCGATGGAGTAAATAAACTCGCCGACATGGATGGGAAGATTCAAGGCCGCGCATAGCCCGATCAGTCCCTCCATATCGTTGGACCGGACCGGGTCTTCGAACCATGCATAGTTCATCTCATCCAATACGCGGCCAACGGTCATCGCCTCAAAACGGTTGTAGCGCTGTACGGGATCGTGCATCAGGACGTAATCGTCGCCCACCGCCTTGCGTACCTCGCGAATCTCTTCTATGTGCCCGATGTAGGTAGGAATCGACGGGCCCTTGGCGTGTTGGCCTCCGCCGGGATGAATCTTGTAGGCTCTGTATCCCATGCTTTTGGCCTTCAGTACATCGGCCACATAGTCTTCAACGGCGGGCAGATGCTGCGAGCTGGCATAGGCCATGACGCGGTTCTTGGTAGGAGTACCGCCGGAGAGGATTTTATAGATAGGCCGATTGACCGCTTTGCCCAGGATGTCCCACATACAAACATCGGCCGCAGCGGTGTAGTAGTTTGGCCACGAGCCGCCGCCGCGAGCCATCTGTCCTGGGCCTTGAGCGGCCGGACCGCCAAGGGGCGCCGGCATTCCGATGCCGGTTGGACCTCTTCCGGGTCCTCCGCCGGGGCGTCCGGTCGGCGCTGAGTCAAAGCCCGCGGGGCCTTTCATGCCGGTCGTCGAGGTTAGTACAGGCAGTAGGTCCACGATGTTCTTGCCCACAAGAACCGGCTTGGCCCATTCCAGCCATCCCGCTGTGATGCTGCGGTCGCCTATGGTGTAGTTGCCCTCGATGCCGCTGTTGGTGACAACGGAGATAATCTCGCCCGTCTCACTGCTGTTCAGGCGATGCATCTTGCTGATGTCAGCGACATAAACCTTTACTTCCTTGATGGTTAGATCGGGAAGGTCACCCGACTTTACTCCCGCAGACTGGGCTGCGGCCGCGATGGGATTGGCGAGAGAGGCAAAGCCAGCCGCCGCAAATCCAGTTGAGGCGGCCAGAAAACCGCGTCGCGATGTTGTTGAATTCATTTCGTTCTCCTCTTCCCGATTGCGGCCTGCGCCGTTTTGTTTTGAGCGGCTCAGAGGGAACGATCCCTCATCCCGCGTAAAGATCATCCTATTCAAAGTACTACCTCGGCAGAGCAAACGACAGGATGTTCGCTCCCGAAGCGATTGCAATATACTGCCTGCCGCCGATTGCGTACGTCATCGGCGAGGCCCTGATTGCATGGTTGGTCTCGAAGTTCCAAAGATACTTCCCCGTGCCGGCGTCCACAGCGGCAAAGCCACCGCTGCTTTCGCCGAAAAACAACAAGCCGCCCAGGGTCGACAAAACGCCTGAGTAGTTTGATTGCAGCGGCCCCGGCAAAATAATCTGCCAGACCACTTTACCGGTTTCGATGTCGAAGGCGCGAAGAATTTTTTGCGGGGGATCGGCGGGATTGTTGTACCTGCGATAGCCGGCGTCTTCCGCTTTGACGTAGACGGTGCAGTCCTCCACCGTCATCACGTAATAGAGTCGCGTTGCGGAATTGTAGGCCGTTGAATACCAGTTGGTGGCGCCGCGAACCGCAGGACACGTTACCGTCCCCTGTACAGTGGTTTCGTTGGCCGGAAGCAGTTGCGGCGTCCAGGTTTCCGCGCTGATTCCGCTGGCCCATGTCAGCTTATTCACCATTTTGGCTGCCAGCTCGGGTTTACCTGTAGTCCGGTCTAAAACATACAGAAAGCCATTGCGGTTGGCGTGAAGGAGCAGCTTGCGATCCTGGCCATTCCACTTCGCATCTACAAGCACAATCGGCTCATTCGCATCCCAGTCGTGAAGATCGTGCGGCGTGAACTGGTAGTACCAGAGCATCTTGCCGGTCTTTACGTCAATAGCCAAATCGCTGTTGGTATAGAGATTGGAGCCGATCCGCTCATCGCCGTCCGTATCCGGATGAGGGTTGCCCACGGCCCAGTAGAGAACATTCGCTTCTGTATCCGCGCTGCCCGTAAGCCAGGTTGCGCCGCCTCCCAGAGCCAGGGCAGAGCCCTTCCACGTATCGGCGGCAGGCCCCGTATCTTCCGGCCCGGGAATGGAAAACAGCTTCCAGGCGAGTTCACCGGTTGCGGCTTTGTACGCAGCGACGTATCCGCGAATTCCGTTATCGCCGCCGCTGACACCGGTAATGACTAAATCGCCTACGACCAGCGGTGCTGAGGTGCCGCCATAAAGGCCCTGCGCGCCTTCCGGAGTGTCAATGTCCCAGAGCAAAGCGCCGGTCAGCCGGTGCAACGCGATTAGGTGCGCATCGTCGGTCAGGTAGAAGATGCGGTCTCCCAGCACGGCCACGCCGCGATTGACGCCGATGGCGGCGTCGCCGGCAATCGTCGATCCGGTAGTCTTTGGACGTTCGTACCGCCAGATTTCGCGCCCCGTTTTCCCGCTTAGCGCATAAACCTGATTGTTTCCCGTCGCATACATCACTCCGTCCACAACCACCGGAGTTGTCTCCAGGCCATTGAAGGGGATCGGGAAGGTCCACTGCAACTGGAGCTTTGCAACGTTGGAGAGATTCACTTCTGACAGGCTGCTATTGCGGTTGCCGTCCAGCGTGCCGTTATAAGTTGGCCAATCTCCCTTTTTCGGGTGGACAACCACCTCTATCTCCGCCGGGGTTGCCGGCGTCTGCGGCTCGGTGAGCGCTCCTGTCCCGGGGCCCTTCAGGCCGCTCAAGAAAGCAACCAGGTTACGTTGCTCGCCTTCCGATCCCTTGTATGCGGGCATCGCCGAGTGTTTGTCCGGGGAGAGCGCTTTGTATTCGTTATCCAGCAGCAAGTGCAATCTACCGTCGTTGGTTTGCAACACCAGGTCGTGGCTGCCTTGAGCCCGGGCAAAGCCGTGCAACGCGCTTCCATCGTTCAACTGTGCTGAAATCGAGCCCCAGCCGTCGGCGATCTTTGCATCCGGATCGGTCAACGACAGAATCAACTCCTCCAGCTTCAGCCTACGCCCAATGCTGGTGAGGTCCGGCCCATTCGCGCGTCCCCGTCCACCAACCATGTGGCATGTGGAGCAGTGCCCACCGCCAAAGAAGATGCGCTCTCCCGCTTTTGGGTCGCCCGCGACGGCGGCCGCAACTTCGGCAGGATTGAGGAATCGCATATAGCGGGTCATGGCATCGAGATCGGCCTGCGGCAGGGGAAAGGCGGGCATCTTGTCCTTGCCTTGGCGGATAATCTTCGCAATCTCGCTCTCCGTCATGCTGCGGAGCCGGGCTGAACTGACCAGGGACGGCGCGCGGTCCGTGCCCCGCGCATCTGCGCCATGGCACAGCGTGCAGACTTTTGTAAATTGCTTTGGAACTTCCTGCACCTGTGCCGGTCGTGGATGACTAGTGCTCGTGCCTTGCGCCCAAACCGGCAAAGCTGCAACGGCCCATATGAATGCCAGCGCCAGTATTTGCACCGGCGACGGCCATGCAGTGCATAGAGGTTTACTCAAGTACGGCTCCTGAGCCGGTTGGGCATGGAAGTCAAGAATTACCGCTTGAAAATGCTCAATCTAGCCGCGCAGATAAGGCTTCAGATAGGTGTCGAGCGCCTTGAGGACGGCTTTCTTCTCGCCTTCGGTCAGCGGCGGATCTGGCTTTCGATTCGGGTCACCCATTCCGGGCATGTGCCGCGACCGGGTGGTCTCCTTAAAGATGCCGCGCGCCACCATCAGATACTGATCGGCATGGGTGATGGAGTCGAATGCCAGTATTCTGCCGAACATATCGAAGGATTCCCGTGGCTTGCCCGCTTCGTACAGCTCCCAGGCTTGCTGGAAGAGATCCGCGAGCCCGACTGTGGGACAGAATCCGGTAAACCCGAGTTGCATCTCCTCGATCATGAGGCGAACGCCTTTACCGGCAAAGACGTTGATCTTGCCGTCTGTCCTCTTTCGAATCTCGGTCACGCGCGCCAGAGGATCGCCTGCCTCATCCTTCACCACAACCATGGTGGGGATGGAGCGGTACATCTCGACGAGCACATCCACGGAGACATTTCCGATGGTTTGAACAAAGAGCGGAAGCTCCGTAGCATTGCCGATGGCCTTGTAATAACTGAGCAGAGCCGCATCGTTTCCATCGGGAGGAAGCGAACAGATAGCATCGGCGCCGTTCTTGGCGGCATGTTGGGCGAAGGCGATTGCGCCGGGCAGATCGTTGTTCTGGGTTTGCACGCCGATAACCAGCGCTGTCTTGCCGCCTTTGCCTGTGGCGAGAATCGCCTCCGCCCCGGCAAAGCGCTCGCTGGCGGACATCGTCGACCAGCCGCTGGCGATCTGGGGCCAGATGAAGCCGGGAACCGATGCGCGGTTGCAGAACTTCACCTCGGCGGCCAGGCAGTCAAGGTCCAGCTTATCGTCCGGGGTAAAGGGGGTCGAACCGATGGGAAAGAGCCCGCGAAAAGGCTTGGTTCGAGGGTTTGAGGAGGTTGCGGCAAAGCCGGCGCCTGACAGAGCCATTCCTGCAGCGACAGAACCCAATGCCTTCAGCACGGTACGGCGGTCCACTTCGTAGGCCATGATTTCTCCCTTGATATAGTTTCGCTATCGTACATACAGGCCGCGCTTTTGCTCTGTCAAGACTATTCATCTCCACAGATTGACAGCCCCATGAGAAGAGGGGCATTTGCATCCAGTAAGCGCATCGCTACTTGGGCAGCAGGGAAAGAACGCCCGGGCTTGGATTTGGAATGACGTGAGCGGCCACCAGGCGGCCGAGGCCTTCTACCTTAGCCTTTCCCGCCTCCACCGCGGCGCGAACGGAGGCCACGTCCCCTTTGAGGAGAACCGTGATATAGCCACCACCGAGTTTTTCACGCGCCAGCACCTCCACTTTCGCAGTCTTCAGTGCGGTGTCGATGGCCTCGAATACGGCTGTGAAGCCCTGGGTCTCGATGAGGCCCACGGCAAAGTTGGCTTGGTCGCTCATTGGATTCTCCGGTCTTTGGACTGATGCCTGTTCGATAAGGACGTTGAAATCCGGCGCTGCTTCATAGGCTGCGCGCGAATGCTCTGATGGACTCGAAATC
>Ga0265342_10000785_pt1 | contig 32132 bp, 31 predicted proteins | sample 4CB327metaG_FD_203125 | JGI IMG/M metagenome (GOLD analysis project Ga0265342, IMG submission 203125) | Rhizosphere microbial communities from Carex aquatilis grown in University of Washington, Seatle, WA, United States - 4-CB3-27 metaG | ecosystem: Host-associated > Plants > Roots >... | reverse complement strand
CGACTGGGCGGTTGCGCGACCCCCGGCGAGACCATGAAGCATGCCGGACACCCCCAGTTCCACCCCAGGTGGGTCGGGCGACGGCATCGCGTCGATCACCGCGAGCGCGCGTTCTGGGTCATCCTCAGCTTCGAAGGCCAAGGCCAGATAGAGGTAAGGAGCGACAAATCCGACCGGGGAGTCACGGATCGTCGACTCCAGCATCGCTTTGGCGGTACCCAGGGCGCCGGCGAGCAGGTGGAGAAATCCGTAGTCGCATCTGATCACCGGATTCGCATGGGTCGGGTGACCGTAGTAACCCTTCGCAATCACGGTATCCCGCTCCATCAATCGCATCGCTTCGTCCAGTCTCCCCCGCGCAACGAGAAACGCGATGAAAGCGAAGTGTGTCGGCACATCGGGCGGCGTACAGGCTCGCGCTCGAGCGAATGCGCGTTGCGCGTCCTGCCAGTTACGAAGGGACGATTGCACGAAGCCGAAGGCGTTGTGTCCCTGCCATAGGTCCGGAGAAATCTCCAGGGCCAGGTTTGCAGCTCTGAGAGCATCATCGAGCTCCGGTTGCGTGGGCATTCCTTGAATCGCGCGAATGACGTGAATGTCGGCTTTCAGCGCCAGGGCCGCAGCGCAATCCGGATGCCTCGACAACACTCCGTTCACACATCGTAGCGCCTCTCCGCAGCTGCGAAGCGTCTGTCGATCGCAGGCCGACTGCGCGGTGCTGAGATCGATGGTGTCGGCGACGGTCCAGCTCCCGCTCGTGCTCGAGTATTCGAACAGCGGGGCGTACTGCCCGACGGGAATCCTGATCACGACTGCGCCCTTCTGTAGCTGATAGTAGCGGGCTAGCTTCTTCCGAATCAGGCCCATCTGAACGCGTACCGAGGACTCGTCCTTATCGACGCCCGACACCTCGAGCCCGAGCCACCTGAGAATCGTCCGTTGCGTTGGACCTCTTCCCTCCAGCTGCTCGCAAACCACGTGGCGCAGGATCCTGAGCTGTTGCGAATCCTGATCCTGCTTCATCCGGAAGACACCGCTCTTGGCAATGCTCTCCAGCTGCGCAAGAACCTCTTCCCGCAATGGGGCTGAACGTTCCCCGTGTGCCATCTGCTCCTCCGCTCTTCCGCCCCGTCGACGAAGACGGCAGGACACTATCACGATGCAGGGTCAGATGGCCGCCGGCGGGCCTGGTGACACCTGTCACGAACCGCTTCGTGGTCGTCGCAGCGCCCACCGCACGAGCCAGTAAAACGATAGTTTCCCGTCCGCATCGCTTGCACCGTCGGTACTCAGGACTGTGTACCGAGATGCGAAACCTTACGCGCGAAGTAACGAGAACGTGGCCAATGAAGTCCGCTCTTGCAACGGCTCACGTGGTACTGAGACGGGTCGCCGCACACGTGCCACTCGAGGAGGGGTCCCATGTCCATTCACGTTCGTTTCGCTAGATTGGTTAATTTCGTTGGAGCGCGTCGAGCAGCCGCCCTGGTTGCCCCGGCCTTCATGCTGCTTGCATGCAGCGGACCCGTCCCCGGCGACGGCGCCGAGTTGTTGTCGTCGAAGAGCGCGGCGCTGACGCAGGCCGCTCCCGCGGCGGCCGGCCCGACGGTCAACATCACGGGCACGGTCACGGATCCTCTGACGGGCCCTCAAGCCGGTATCACCATCACCCTGAGCGGCAGCGCGCAGGCCCAGATCGTGACGAACTTCTCCGGCAGCTTCACCTTCAGCGTCCCGTCCGGCGGCTCGTATTCGATCACCGCAGCCGGGAGCGACAACTTCTTCCAACCGCCCTTCCACAGCTGCCTCACCGTCACCCCGAGTATCGTCAACCTGAACAACTTGACGGCCAGCACCAACATCAGCTTCGTCGGTTCCGGGACGGACGCGATATTGAACTGCTCACCGTCAGCGGCGAACGGCGCCGCCGCCGGCTCGCTGAAGATTCAAGGGAAGGTCACCTCGGGCGGGCTGCCAGTCGCCGGCGTTCGCGTGTGGCTGAACGGCACCGCACAGGCCTACCGTACGACCGACGAGACGGGCGCGTACAGCTTCGCGGTCAACCCGGGCTCCTACTCGGTCAACGCGGTCGGCACCTGCGGATCGTTCTCGCCCAGCGTCACAAATCTCAACAGCCTCCGGGCGAACGCCACGGCGAACTTTCAGGGTACCCACTGCCCGCCGGCTCCGCTCACCTATTGCCCGACGCTCGATGCGATGGTCGGGTTGTCCGAGCCGGCGAGCTGCAACACCGTCTCGTCCGTCGAGTGCGCGAGTGATCGGCTCTTCCTCTGGGCAGGCCAGATCCCCTTCGAGTTCCAGACGGCGAAGAGCAACGTCCTGGCGTCGAACGATTGCCGGTTCGGCAAGTGGCAGGTGGCGCCGATTGTGAACGATTTCACGTTTGTCGGCGTCCTCCAGCAGCAGGGGAATAACCTCAGCCTGTTCACCTTGCAACTGTTCGGGTGCGCCCTTGCGAACAACCTGGTCGGGCCCCTGAGCCTGCAAGGGTCGTTGATTCCGCCGGATCTCATTCGCGCGGGGTTGACGTTCACCACCGCGGATCTGGCGGCCTTGGAAGATGAGTACATGGCGTCGGTCACGCAGGGACTCGCCGATCTTGGCGCGGGCCCGCTCACGGCGGCGCAGTTGGCCGCCATTCGCGCGCAACTCGACTACGCGGCGAGCACAACTCCGGGCGTCATCGCCTCCTCGAAGCTGACCTACAGCACCTGCCCATAGCCCCAGCCGTCCGCCTCTTCGCCCGGGCGCGCGCTGCGCGTCCGGGCGGGGAAGGGGACGCTATGCTTGCTCCGCGATGTTTGCCTGGCTGAAGCGTCGCCGGCGCGCGGCGATTCGCCGCCGGCCTTTTCCCCCGGAGTGGCGCGCGATCATCGAGAGGAACGTGCCGTATGTCGCGCACCTGACAGGCGAGGATCGCGACGCTCTTGCCGGGCACGTGCAGGTGTTCCTGGCTGAGAAGCGCTTCGAAGGATGCGGCGGACTCGAGATCACCGACGAGGTGCGGGTCACGATCGCGGCGCAGGCCTGCATCCTGCTGCTCCACCTCGAGACCGACGACTACTCCAAGCTCGTATCCATTCTCGTCTATCCGACGACGTACGTCGTCCGTGGCGGCCATCGAACCCCGCAGGGCCTGGTCGCCGAAGGGCCCGAAGCCCGTCTCGGCGAATCCTGGGCACGGGATGTCGTCGTCCTCGCGTGGGACAGCGTCCTGTCGGGCGCCGCGGACATCCACGATGGACAGAACGTCGTCCTCCACGAATTCGCGCATCAGCTCGATCAGGAAAATGGCGCCGGCGACGGCGCTCCTGCCCTTCCGCGCCGCTCGATGTACGTCGCATGGGCGCGCGTCCTCGGCCATGATTTCGACCAATTGGTTCAGGACGTGGAGCGGCACCATCGCACGCTGATCGACCAATATGGCGCCACCAACCCGGCGGAGTTCTTCGCGGTGGTGACCGAGACGTTCTTCGAAAAACCCCGCCAGCTGCGCTCGAGCCATCCCGAACTCTACGCCCAGCTCAGGGACTTCTATCGGCAGGACCCAGCGGAGGTTCCCTGAAGGTGCGCGGATCCCGTCCTCAAGAACCGCCATGGCGAGGATGCGGCGTCCCTGGCCAAGTTCGGTGGCTTCCCTGCGCTGGCCGAAGAGCTTTCGGCGCCTCGAAATGGAACGCGACTAACTGACCAGTCCCGCCAGTGGTGCCGAAGAGAACGACTCTCGGCAACGCGGGTCACCCGCCGCCGGGGCTCGCGTCTCCAGCGGTCCCACCACAGATCATGATCCCGCCGTTACCACTGGCGTGGTCGCCGCCCGCGTCGCTGGGTGTGCTGTTGCTCCCCGAGCAGGCCCCGGTATTCAGGCCTCCAATCGTGAACGCCCTCGGCTATCCGCGTCACCACCTCCGCGACTTAAGGTTGAGCTTGCGGCTCCACAGTCAGAAACAGCTCCTTTCGAACGATTTGGTCGATGGAATTCCCGGCAGCGAACACTAAAAATCGTTGGAGCTTGGCCGTCATGAAATTCCGCGCTTGCCGCCCCAAGACCGCTCTGGACCGTATTGTCCTGGCGGCCTGGGCAGTACTGGCGTCAGGCGGAGCGTTCGCAGGGGCGGCCGTGTGCCCGCCGGCAGTGGCTGTGGACGGCCCGTCGGAGATTGCCCCGACGGTGTCGCTGCTCCTCAAAGAGCACGGCGTGGGCCGGGGTCCGAACGCCTGCGGCGGCCCGCTCATTCGCGCCATCCTCTCGCGCGACGCGACGACGAACACGTTCACGCTGCGCATCGTCGACGGATATGGACGCTCGAGCGACCGTCAGGTTGTCGATCCCAAGGACGCGGCCAGCCTGATCGAGAGCTGGGCCACCGCCGAGGATGCGGATGTGATTTCGCCCCCTGCCTTACCCGCACTGCCCGCCGTCTCCGAGGCGCCATCTCCGAACCCATTGCCGGCAGAGCCGCGCTGGCACCTCCTGGCCCTGGCGGAGGTCGCGCGCGCCAGCGACGATTCGACTTGGTACGGCGGCGCCGCGACCATCTGCCGCCGCCTCGGGCCAGTGTGTGTCGGCGCACGCGCCCGCGTTGCGCGCGACACCGGCAAGCCCTTGTTCACCGGCGAATTGAACCGCACGGCGCTGGATGGCGCGATCGCGGCTGGCACCGGGCTCGTGCGCGGCCGGCTCACCCTGGCGCCGATGCTCGCGATCGGCGCGCGTTGGACGCGGTCCGCACTGACCGGGGTGCCGGTCTCGATATCGACGGACGACCTTGGATTGCACGCGGAAGCGGCGGCGGTAGTGGCTGTTTCGTTGTCACGCCGGTGGTCGGTGATGGCCGAGATCGGGGGCGCTGCCGGGCTTCTTTCGAGCAGGGGGAGCTCTCGCCCTTCCTTCTTCACTCTCACGGGTGTAGTCCCCGCCGACCCGATCCCCCATCCGCCAACCGCCGATGCTCACCTGTCCTTTGGGCTCGCGCTCGCGCCATGAGCCTACTGAGATTGGACGCATGAGCGACTCCGTCATCCCAATTCGGCGCGCGGAGCGCTCAGATGCCTCCGATCAAGCCCTGCTGGGCGCCTGTGCGCTTGGGGACAACTTCGCACTCCAGGAACTGTTCCAGCGCCATGCCGACGGCGTGCACGGCTTCCTCATCCGTACACGATGCGTCGACAGCAAAGACCTCGACGACATCGTGCAGACGACGTTCATCGAGGTGCAGCGCTCCGCCAAGCACTATGACGCGCGGTCGTCGGTGAACACCTGGATCATCGGCATAGCCCTGAACATCATGCGGCAATATTTGCGCGGCGAGCGCCGCCGGCGAGAGGCGATGTTGAGGGTCGCTGAGCTGCCGCGATCGATTGGCGACGACGGTCTTCACGATCAAGTCGCACACCGCCAGGAGCTCGAGCGCCTCAGGCACCGTTTCGAAGCGATGCCAACCAATTTACGTATCGTGTTCACGTTGATAGACCTCGAGGGAATGAGCGGCGGCGAGGCGGCACGCCTGCTCAAGTTGCGGGAGGGCACGGTCTGGAGCCGGTTGCATCAGGCGCGCGAGGCGCTGCGCCAATGCGTCGAGGGACGAGGTCGACCGTGAGCATTTTCGCGCGCATGGCCAGCCTCTCGAGGCGTTGCCCGCCGCGTTGGAAGCTCGCGCGTGCGGTCTCCGAACCCGGGCGCGAGCCCGAGGTGATTGCGCATCTCGACAGCTGCGCTCGCTGCACTGGCCACTATCAGGCCCACCGCGATGTGGTGATGCGCATGCGCGCGCTGCCCGGGACCGGAGGGCTGTCGCCGGAATCGCGTGCGTTGATCGCCGCGAATCTCTGGAACACGAAGCCGCAGAGCCGGATCGCGCCGCAACGGCGCCGGATCCTGCTGATTTCGGCGGTTTCGGCAGCAGCCGTGCTCGTGCTCGGAGTCGTGTCACTCCGACGGCCGTGGCCGGGCGGCGCTCGCACCTCCGCGTCATCGCGCGCGACCATTCATTCGTTCGGGACCGCGCGCTACACCCGTACGCAGCCCGCGCCGGACGAGCTCGTCCGCCTCTACGAAGGACGGATCTCACTCGACATCACCCCGCTGCACTCCAATGAGCGATTCCGAGTCCTGACCGACGACGCGGTCGTGGAGGTGCGAGGAACCAGCTTCGAGCTCACTGCACTGGGAGGGCGCCTGGTCGCGGCGGCGGTGACGCGGGGGCGGGTCGAGGTCAAGGCCGGCAACGCCTTCGCTGTTCTCGATGCCGGTGATCGCTGGGAGAGGGCAACGCCGCCAATCGCTGCTGCCCCGGCGGCGGTGCCGCCCCCGCCGGCTGTGGCGCCGTCCCCGGCGGCGGTGCCGCCCCACCCGGCGCCTGCCCACCCGTCCCCCCGCCGTCCATCGCGACCGGTCCAACCTCGTGCCTCGACCGACGTGGAAAAAGCGCTGTTCGCGCGGGGCTGGTCGTCGCTACGCGACGGAAAGCCCGCGGAGGCGGCGGTCGCCTTTGCCGAGCTGGAAATGCGCGCGGCAGGAAGCAGCCTCGAGGAGGACGCTCTTTATTGGCGCGCCGTCGCAGAAGCGCGGCGGCACGATGAAGGACTGGCCACGCGCTTGTTCGAGGACTTCTTGAATCGTTTCCCGAGCTCAGGCCGGCGAGGCAAAGCCGCCACCGCGCTCGGCTGGTTGCTATTGAACGCCCACGACCTCGCCGGGGCGCGCCGCGCATTCGAGACCGCCGACGACGATCCCTCGCCGGTGGTTCGTGCTAGCGCGCGCGAAGGCCTGCAACGCACAAAATAGCGTTCATGAAAACGAGCGGCCCGGCAACCAAGAGAAGAGACCTTGGTTCAGGAGCCAGCCATCAAAGTGCTCAAGCACAGCTGCCCCATCTTGGGCGCAATCGCCGGATTTGCCTGCATGGGATGCCGTATCGGCGCGGGCGTCGATACGGGTGTTGACGCTGGCCCTCTCCTACCTTCGCAGGAAAGCGCGCTGGAGATCGCGAGGAACAGCTCCACGATCCATAGAGCTATTGCCGAGGTCATTCAGTTTATTGGCCAGGGTCTGGCGCCGAACATCGGCGGCAACGGCCCATTCGGCGGAGCAACCTGGCCATCGGTCATCGCACCTGACGGCGGGTTCAACACGCCACGCCCCTCCGCCCTGCTGGCCGCCCCGATCGTCTTGGCGGCACCAGCGAATTGCAGTGTGACGACGCAGGCGGCGAATGGCGAGTTTGCCCTCCATGACGACTGCACGCTCCCCTCCGGCCGTCATGTGTCGGGCACGTTGTCGAGCAGCTTTGGTGGGGTCTGCGGATTCAATGGCATGCAGGTGTCGATCGACTTCACCGTGGCCCCGACCCCCGGCAGCGCTGATTTGCTTCATCTCCAGGGCACGCTCGGTCTCAGCTTTCAGGTTGGCCGCCTTTACGCCTCTTCCGCACTGGATTTCGATGCGCCCTTTGGCGATCACACCATCGTCGACCACGCCCGCGATTGCGTGGTTGTCGATTTGCCATCGCGAGCGTTCGCGTTCGAAGGCGCGACCAACCACTCGATCGATGGCGCCATCGTGCTGCTCGCCGGCGCGGCGGACGTTCAACAATCGATGTGCGAGCCCGCGCCGTACGTCGGTCGGTTTCAGATCATCGCCAGCGCAAGTTCCCTCCAGGTGACGTTCTCGCAACCGGATCCGGCAACGGAGCTGATCTCGGTTGCGGAGAATGATGCGTTCAACGATCTGCAGTTAGCGAGCGGCGCATTTCCAGGGTGCGCGGCTCCGAGGACCAAGCTCGAGATTGATTACGGAGCTTGTGGTAGCTGCGCGTCGCCGCCGCCCCCCCCGAGCCCGCCCACCGACCATTAGACAAAAAGGGAGACGATCGTCATGAAATCCAGAGCTCATTCACACTCGACCACCGCAGTCATTGTTCTTTGCGGAGCCCTCGCGGCGGGATGCGGCGGTGGCAGCTCCGTTTCTGGCAGCGGAATTGGAGGCGGAAGAGGAAGCGGAAGCGGCGGCGCGAACGCCGGAATGGGAGGTGGTATCGTCATCATAACTGGCGCCGGAGGGAGCGGCGGTGTTTCGGGTGGCATGGGGGGGCAGGGTGGAGCGATTGGCGGAACCGGCGGGATCAGTCCGATCCCGGACGGCGGCGCCCGTCCCGACGTCGGCGGCTTCGGGGGGTTCGCGATCCCGGACGGTGGCTTCAACCGCGACGGAGCGTTCAACTTCGACGGCGCGTTCAACTTCGACGTGGGACGGCCTCGCGGCTGAACCATCCGTCAGAGATCACGCCCGCATGCCCCGTCGGCGCACGTCTCAGAGCCGGTAGCCCACGCCCAGTCCCAGAAAAAACGCGTCATAGAAGCCTGCCTCGATCTTGACTTCCCAGGCGTCGATCGTGGGAACGCGAAAATCGATCCCCACCACGCGCGCACAGGTCATTCTCGGCGAATGGAACAGCATCGTCGTGCCCGTCCCCAGCGACTTTTCGGCCTCGGGCTCGAACGTCGGCATCAACCTGCAGGTGTCCGGACCGGGGACCATCAAGCTATACGCGGACGCCGTCTTCCTCGCAAACTGACCGCTCCGCCTCCTAGAACGCTAACGGTTCGCCCGTCGTGAGGAACCGGCGCCGAACCCGTTGACGTACCCCGCGGGCTCCTTAGGTTTCGACGCGGTAGGTGCTGTTGTGAACTTCTCAGGCCCGATCGCAAAGACCATCGCCCCCTACTCGATGTCGATGCCGCCCGACTCCCGCGCCGTCGGCGCAGCCGAGCCGGGCTTCATCCTGCTGGTCGAGGACGATTTCATGCTGCGCGGCTCGCTGGCGACCGTTCTCGGCGCCGAGGGCTATCGCGTCGAGTCCGAAGCCAACGCGCTCGACGCGCTCCGCCGTCTCGAACGCCCGCCGAAGCCATCACTGATCCTGCTCGACATCATGCTTCCGTACATGGACGGCCTCGAATTCCGGGCCCTTCAGCGCAACATGCGCCACGTCGCGGACATCCCGGTCATCGTCATCACGGCGGTGGGGATCAGACCCGAGATCGCCGCTGACCTCGATTTGGTGCACGCCTTCTCCAAGCCGCTCGACCGCCCGCGGTTGCTGGCCGCGATCCGCAAGTTCTGTGCTCCCAAGGTGAGCTGACGTTCGGCGATCATGGAAGACCGCCGCGAGGGGGAACCGCAACCGTCACGGCCCCAGATCCTCGTGGTGGATGACTATCCGCCGAACCTGATCGCGTTGCGCGCGCTGCTGGAGCCGGTCGCCGGGGTCACCGCGGTCGACTGCGGGTCGCGCGCGCTGGCAGAAGTCGATCGGTGCGAGTTCGCGGTGGTGGTGCTCGATGTGAACATGCCGGGCATGAGCGGTATCGATGTGGCGCGGCGCATCCGCGCGGGTCGTGGCAACGCCCAGGTGCCCATCATCTTTCTGACGTCGATGGACAGCGACGCCTCCCAGATGCTGGATGGCTATGCCGCCGGCGCCGTTGACTATCTGAAGCGTCCGTTCAACCCCCAGATCCTTCGGTCCAAGGTGGCGATCTTCGTCGAGTTGCACGAGCGCCGCGAGCATGCGAAGCGCGAGGCCGCCGAACGCGCGCAGCTCGAGGCCAAGCGCACGGCCGCGGAGCAGGCGAGCCGAGAGAAGGACCGGTTCCTCGCCGTGCTGAGCCACGAGCTGCGCACGCCGCTCACCTCGATCCTGCTTTGGTCGGACATGCTGCTGCGCCGGGAGCTGCCGATCGAGACGCTGCGCCGCGGCCTCGAGACCATCGATCTCTGCGCGCGCTACGAGGCGCACATCGTCGAACGGGTGCTGGAGATGAGCCGGCTGGTCACCGGCACCATGTCGCTGGAGCTGACCGCGGTCGACATCAATGAAGTCGTGACCGATGCGGCGGAGGACGTGGCGCGCCTGGCCTCCGAGCGTCACGTTCAGCTCACGATCACCGCCGAGAAGGTGTGCTGGCGCGCGGTCGGCGACCGCCTGCGGCTGCGCCAGGTGGTCTACAACCTGCTCGAAAACGCGGTCAACTTCACGCCGGCCGGCGGGCGCGTCGAGCTGACATTGGAAGACGACGCGTCCGCGCTGCAGATCCAGGTCCGCGACACCGGAATCGGGTTCGCGAGCGATTTCGCCGCGAATCTGTTCTCGCGGTTCAAGCCGCGCGGCACGAGCTCGCCGGGTGTCGGTGGCGGGCTGGGCCTGGGGCTGGCGCTGGCCAAGGAGCTGGTCGAGCTGCACGGCGGGCAGATCAGCGGGGACAGCGCTGGTCCGGGACAGGGCGCCGCCTTCACGGTCACGTTGCCGCACACGCAACCGAGCGCGCGCGCATGACGACGCCGCCGATCAAGGTCCTGGCGGTCGACGACATAGCCAGCAACCTGGTGGTGCTGGAGGCGGTGCTGTCCCCGCTGGGCGTCGAGGTCGTTCGCGCGGCGTCTGGCGCGCGCGCCATGGCGATGATCGACACGCACGCCTTCGCGGTCGCCGTTTTGGACGTGATGATGCCGGGGATGGACGGCTTCGAGGCGGCTCGCCGTATCCGGCAGATGGATCGGGGTCGTTCGCTGCCCATCATCTTGCTGACCGCGTACGAGTTCGCGTTGCCTCAGATCCGCGCCGCCTATGCCAACGGCGTGGCGGATTTCATCTTCAAGCCATTCGATCCCGACATCTTGCGCTCGAAGGTGTCGGTGTTCGTCGAGCTGTTTCGCAAGAACCGCATCGAACGGGAACGCGATGAAGCCCGGGCACGCGCGGTCGAGCTCAAGCATACGGCGCATCTCAAGGACGAATTCCTGGCCACGCTGTCGCACGAGCTGCGCAATCCGCTGGCCTCGCTGCTGGCCGCCACGGAGATGCTGGAACAGCGCGAGCCGGCCGACGGGGCGGTGCGCGCGCGCCTGCACGCGATGATCCGGCGGCAGGTGGCGCACCTGTGCGCGCTGGTCGAGGATTCGCTGGAGATCTCGCGCTTTACCCAGGGGAAGATCCGCGTGCGACGAGAACCTATCGATCTGCGGGAGATCGTCGCGAATGCGCACGAGCTGAGTCAGGCGGCGCTCGACCGACAGGAGACGCAGCTTTCCGTTTCGGTTCCGACCGAGCCGGTGCGCATGCAGGGCGACCGCGTGCGCCTGGCGCAGGTGATCTCCAACCTGCTCGACAACGCGGCGAAGTTCACGCCGGCGCGCGGGCAGGTGTGGGTCACGCTGCAGGCGGTGCGCGAGCGGGCGATCGTCAGCGTGCGGGACACGGGACGCGGCATGGCACCGACCGATATCGGCCGGATCTTTCAGCCGTTCGTGCAGGCGCGGCCGAGCGAGGGGGCCCGCGACGGCCTGGGGATCGGCCTGGCGCTGGCCAAACGTCTGGTCGAATTGCACGGGGGCACCATCAGTGCGACCAGCCCGGGAATCGGCCAGGGCGCGGAGGTGGTGATCACGCTCCCGCTCGACGACGCGCCGACGCGCGTGAAGAAGGCGTCGCGCGCTTCGCGTCCGGGCGATGAGGCACCGGCGCCGAGCCCCCCGCCGCCGCCCGCATCGGTGCCCGCGCGCTTCCGCGTGCTGGTGGTCGATGACAACCCCGAGATCCGCAGCACCGTCCAGGTGTTCTTGCAGCTCGAGGGACACGCGGTCGAGACCGTCGATTGCGGGCGTGCGGCGCTGGATCGAATTCGCGAGACCAACCCGGACGTGGTGTTGCTCGACATCGATTTGCCCGACCTGGATGGCTACGCCGTGGCCGAGCAGGTGCGCGCGCTCCGCGGCGCCGACGCGCCGCGCCTGATCGCCATCACGGGCGCCGCTGGCCCGCGCGAGAAAGTGCGCGCGTTGCGTGCGGGGTTCGATGCGCACCTGACGAAGCCGGTCGACGGCCGCTCGTTGCTTCGCGCAGTCGCACGCTCCTGATCCGCGAACCAAGAAACGCGAGAGCTCGCGCTCCAGTGCGAGGAAACGCGTTCGTGCGAGATGGTCTTGACCGGAATGGAAGTCAGCCGTGGAGTGTCGTAAAACACGGGTGTACGTCAGCGCTGATTTTGCCTCTCACTTGCGTGTGCTCGTCGTGGTCGCAACGATGCTGGCCGCGCCGGTCGCGCCGCAGGCAGCGGACGCGCCGCCGCGCTCGGGCGCGCAAGTCTGGACCGCGGCTTGTGCGGCTTGCCATGGCGCAGACGGCGCCGGGCAACCGCGCTCCGTCGTCGGCTTCGATGTGCCGGTCCCGGACCTGCGCGACTGCACGTTCGCGACCTCCGAAGCAACGGCCGACTGGTACGCCGTGGTTCACGAGGGCGGCCCCGTGCGTGGGTTGGATCAGATGATGCCGGCTTTTAGCGGAGCGCTCAGCGATCCGGAGATCGCGCTCGCGGTCGACTACCTGCGCGGCTTCTGCGGTGACCTGCCGAGCTGGCCACTCGGCGAGCTGAACCTGCCGCGAGCGCTGTTCACGGAGAAAGCCTTCCCCGAGAACGAAGTCGTGGCGACCTCGACGATCGCACTTCGCGGCTCGGGCAGCGTGATGAACGAGGTCGTGTACGAACAGCGGCTCGGCGCGCGCTCGATGTTCGAGATCGGCGTGCCGTTCGGATTCGTCGATCTGACCAGCGCGTCGAACGGCACGGGCTGGACCGCCGGTCTCGGTGATCTCGGCCTCGCCTTCAAGCACGCGCTGGTGCAAAGCGCGCGCACCGGCAGCATCCTCGCGCTCGGCGTCGACGTTTCAGTTCCGACGGGACGCGCGGACCGCGGTCTCGGCGCGGGCGTCACGATCGTCGATCCGTTCGTCGCCTATGGGCAGCTGCTTCCCGCGGGGACCTTCGTCCAGGCCCACGCGGGCGCCGATATCCCCGTCGGCTCCACTGACGTGAACACGGAGCTGTTTTGGCGCATGGCTCTCGGTTGGAGCGTGGCCTGGCACCGGTTCGGCCGCATGTACACGCCGATGCTCGAAGTACTGGGGGCGCGTGAGCTCGGCGCCAGCGACGCGGTGGTGACCTGGGATCTCGCGCCTCAGATGCAGGTGACGCTGAGTCGACGCAAGCACGTCCGGCTGAATGTCGGCGCGCGCATTCCGGTGAACGAGACGACCGGTGATCGTCAGCTGCAGGTGGCCACTTATCTGCTCTGGGACTGGTACGATGGCGGCCCGCTCGTGGGGTGGTAGCGACATGCCTCGCCGCCAATATTCGAACACGATTGCAGGTCTGGTGATCACCGTCGTCGCGGCTCTCGCTCCGTCGCGCGCCGGAACGACGCCGCCTCTGTTTGCCCCGTCGGCTCGGTGCCTCGCCTGCCACAACGGTATCACCACGTCCTCGGGCGAAGACGTTTCGATCGGGTTTGCCTGGCGGGCGTCGATCATGGCCAACGCTGCGCGCGATCCGTACTGGCAAGCGGCGGTGAGACGCGAGATCGCCGACCACCCCGACGCCGCGCCGATCATAGAGGACGAGTGCTCCACCTGTCACATGCCGATGGCCCGCTTCGAGGCGCGTGCGGCCGGGCGGAAGGGAGAGATCTTTTCTCACCTCGGCGGCGGTCCCCAAAAGGGTGGCGCGGATCCGCTCGCGATCGACGGCGTCTCGTGCTCGCTCTGCCATCAGTTAGAGAACGGCGGTCCTGCGCTCGAGCACGACGGCGAATTTCGGATCGACACCGCGCGGCCGTGGGGCGAACGCCTGCTGCTCGGTCCCTACGACATCCCCCCGGCGCGCGGGCGCGTCATGCATTCCGCGACCGGGTTTTCGCCGGTGCGCGCGACGAACATGGAGGCTTCCGAGCTCTGTTCCACCTGCCACACGCTCTACACGACGGCGCTCGCCGGTGGGACGAAAGAGATCGGGCGCTTCCCCGAACAGGTGCCCTACCTCGAGTGGCGGGCCAGCGCCTACGCCCGCGAGAAGAGCTGCCAGGACTGCCACATGACGTTCACCGCGGAGCCGACGCCCGCGGCGAGCGTGCTCGGTGAACCGCGCGCCCGGTTTGCGCGGCACGGGTTCCAGGGCGCGAACTTCTTCATGCTGGCGATGCTGGAACGCTTCCGCGCCGAGCTGGACGTCGCGGCGCTGCCGCAAGAGCTGAGCCTGTCGCGGCAGCGAACGCTGGAGCTGTTGCAAACCAGCGCTGCCACGGTTTCGATTGCGCGCGCCGAGATTCGCGGACGCGGCCTGGAAGCCGAGGTCGTCGTCACCAACACCGCGGGCCACAAGCTTCCCACAGCATACCCGTCGCGGCGCGCCTGGCTTTGGTTCGTGGTCAAGGACGTCTCGGGACGCGCGCTGTTTTCGTCGGGCGACCTGCGCGCCGACGGCAGCATCCAGGGCAACGACAACGACGCCGACGCGCTGGCGTTCGAGCCGCACCGGCGCGTGATCGATTCGCCGGACCAGGTGCAGATCTACGAGCCTATCCTGGCCGACGCGCGCGGGCAGGTGACCACCGGTCTGCTCTCGGCCGTTCGCTACGCGAAGGACAACCGGCTCTTGCCACGCGGCTTCGACAAGACGACGGCTGGCGACGACTACGCCGTCTACGGTGACGCCCGCGACGATCCCGATTTCCAGGGCGGGGGCGATCGCGTGGTCTACCGGCCGCAGCTGCCCGCGGGCGCCGCGGGACCATTCCGCGTCGAAGTCGCTCTTCTCTATCAACCGATCGGCTTTCGCTGGGCCCACAATCTGGCGCGGTACGCTTCGGCAGTAGAACCGGCGCGATTCGTTCATTACTACGAGTCGATGTCCGCTTCCTCCGCGACGACGCTGGCGTCGGCAAGCGTCACCGTCGCGCCGCAGACGAGGTTGAAAGACCAGTAAGCACCGATCGATCAGCGTCCGGGATTGCCCGCTACCAGGACTCCACTCTCGAGCGCGAACCTGACCAGCGCGGCGCGGCTGGAGAGACCAAGTTTCTCCATCACTCGCGAGCGATAGGTCTCGATGGACTTGATCCCCAACCGCAACTCTTCCGCGATCTGGGCGTTGGTGTAACCCTCGGCGACGCGCGCCATGACCTCACGCTCCCGCGTGCTGAGCTGGGCCACGCCGCGACCGAGGGCTCTATCACTCAACTTCGGTTCCGTCGAGCGCTGCGACAGTTTCAAATCGATAGAGGTGTCCATGAAGGTTCGTCCCTGCGCGACGGCGCGAATCGCGGCCAGGAGCTCGGTGTCGACGGCGTTCTTCACGACGTACCCGACCGCGCCAGCATCGACCGCCGCGCGGATGTAACCGAGCTCATCGTGAACCGTCAGAACCAGGATTCGGGACTTGGGGCGCACCTGTTTCACAGCGGAAATGGCGGCCAGGCCCCCGCCCTTGGGCATGCTGATGTCCATCAACACCACGTCTGGGTTGGTGTCCTCGATTCCGGTCGCCGCGTCTGGTCCGTTGGCAGCCTCACCGACCACCTCCATGTCGGGTTGCGTGCTGATGAGGGCGCGCAGCCCGCCGCGCAGGATCCCGTGATCGTCGGCGATGAAGACCCGGATGCTCACGACGGCACCGGCGGCGGCTCTGGCAGCGGGACGCTGACACAGATCGTCGTGCCGCGGCCGCCGGACGATTCGACGGTCATGGCGCCGCCAATCAGGTGCGCCCGTTCGCGCATGCCCACCAGCCCGAGCTGGCGGTCGGAGTGGGCGATGCTGCTGTCAAAGCCCTTGCCGTCGTCCTCGACGACCAGGCGCACGACCCTCTGGGTGCGATGGAGAAGAACGCTGACCCGGCTGGGGGAGGCGTGCTTGGCGACGTTCATCAAAGCCTCCTGCGCGACGCGATAGAGCGCGATCTCCAGTGATTCAGGAAGACGGGGCACTCGGGGGCCGGTCACGTGAATTTCGACGCCGAACGAATTGGCGCGCGCCACATCGCCGCAGAGGCGCTCCAGCGCCTCTTCGAGGCCCAGATCGTCGAGCACGCTCGGACGAAGTCCGCGCGCCATCCGCTGAACACCTTCGAGCGCGTCGACCACGAGGGAGCGCAGCGCTCCCGCCGCCCCTTGGGCTTGACCGAGGCTCTGCGAGCCCTCGACCGCCTTGAGCCCGATCAAGAGGGACGTCAGCGTCTGTGCCGTCTCGTCGTGTAGCTCGCGCGCGATTCGCCGGCGTTCTTCCTCCTGTGCGGTGATCACGTCGCTGAGAAGGGCGCGGATTGTCTCTTCCGCGTAGCGGCGCTCCGTGACGTCGCGATTGACGCTGACGTAACCCAGTCGTCTGCCGGCGCTGTCGAAGAAAGCCGCCGCGCGGGATTCGATGTGGATGCGCTTTCCATCCTGCCTCCGGTGCGTCAGCTCCCCATGAAAGCGTCCGGTCTCGACCAGGCGCTGGATCGCCTCGGCGCGCTCGACCCCGACGAAGTCGGTGCGAAACACCAGAGCGTCCGGCTGACCGAGGACCTCGTCTGCTCTCCGGCCGTAAGTCGATTCGGCGGCCGCATTCCAGCTCGTCAGGATGAACTTGTCGTCGCTGGCGACCACCGCGTCGGTGACGGTCGCCAGCAACAGGTCCAGGTAGCGCGTCTGGGCCTCCGTCCTCCGCCGGTACGTGACGTCGCTGACCGAAGAGAGGACAGCCGCATGCCCGCTGAACTCGATACCGAACGACGTGATCTCGACGTCGATAATCGTTCCATCCTTCTTTTGGTGTTCCTTGAAGGGAGTGTCGCTCCTGGTCTCGACGGTCACCGGATGCTTCGCGACAGACGGACCGCCCGAGGATCCCTCGGTCACTTCGAGGTCCCTGAGGGTCATTTCCAGGAACTCTGCGCGAGAGTAGCCATAGTGAAGCTCCGCCGCCGCGTTGACCTCCACGAAATCTTCCGCGTCGACGATCCACATCGGCAGAGCGTTCTCCTCGAACACCCGGCGACAGTCCGCCTGTCCTTGCGACCAGCCTGGCGCCACGAGATCAGCCATCTCCAGACTATGCGCCCTCCGGAACCGCGCGCCGGACCATTCGCACCCGTGAGCTACGATTCCGCCCCGGTGGCGCGTCACGTCTGGCGCTCGGTCTCGGCATGGCGGCCGGTGACATGGGATCACGCAGAGATTCGCGTGGATTCCAACGAGTCGCCGAGCTCTTGCTCGAGGTGGGTGCGGATCCGGGACTTGAGACGCGCCTCCAACTGGCGCGTGCGCTCGCGGGTCACGCCAAAACGAATCGCCAAGGTCTCGAGCGTGACCGGATCCTCATTCAGGAGACGTCTTCGAAAAATTTCGCGGTCTCTTCCGTGAAGACGATCTCCGAAAGCTTTGAGATTGCGCCGTACTTTGTGCGTAAGCTCCGCGTGCTCGACCTGCACGTCAGGCTGCAACGTCGACGAAGCACTCAATGCGTCTCCCAAGTTATTACCCAAGTCCCATTCGCCAAATCGCCGGGGAGCATCCAATGACGTTTCACCAGCGGCGATCCGCTCCAACATCGCGGTGACTTCCTGTTCCTTGACACTGAGTGTCGCCGCGATCTCTCTGGGGTCGGCTTGAATACCCCGGCCTTCTAGCTTGCTGCGTTCCTTCTGCAGGGCGAAGAACAGACGGCGTTGCGCTCGGGTCGTCCCGGTCTTCACCAGGCGCCAGTTATCGATCGTGTACTTCAGAATGTACGCTCGGATCCACCACGCGGCGTACGAGCTGAGCTTGACACCCCGGTCCGGGTCGAACCGTTCGACGGCGTGAATCAGCCCCAGGTTTCCCTCCTGGATCAAATCACGGATGTCACTCTGGGAGCGGCAATAGCCTCTCGCTATCTTGACGACCAATCGCAAGTTGGCTTTGACGAGGCTCGCCGCCAAAAGCGGGTCGCGCCCCTTGACATACTCGCTTGCACACCGATGCTCCTGCAGGCGATCCATCGGAGCGCTTCCTCGCATGTCGAGGCGACTTCGTAGAGTGGCGGACATTTCTCACCTTCTGACGTCTAGTTTTGTCGTCAGACGGTAATCACGCGGAAGAGCTCGCCTTATTCGGGGAAACCCGCGCCCCTTGTAGGGGTTTGCCTGCTTCGGGCGGTACGTCGGCTTTTCCGGCGGGGTTCAATCAAATTTCGGTCGCGATTGCTTCGACGCTTTGGTTCATAGCAAAGGGTGTGACCATGCAGATCCTGACCGAGACAATTGAACCTTCGTCTTTGAGCAAAGAGAGCACACTACCGGTCGCCGTCATGACGCCCGCGCTGGTGGCGCGCGTCGTTCCCCGCTACGCTTGCCAGATCGCCTTCGGCGGCATGCCCGCGAGCGAGCCGCCCCGTGCCGAAGTGCACGCCTGGTTGGCGAGACTCGGTGCATTGACCGCTCCCATGACGGCCGGGCAGGTGCTGATCGAGGCGGTCGACCGAGGTCGCAAAGAACAACACTATCGCGTGCGGATGGACCTCACCCTGCCGACGGGCGTTGTGGTCGTCGATTACGACCACCCAAACAACGGCCCACACGAGGACGTCTACGTGGCGATCCGCAACGCGTTCCGTGCGGCGCGGCGCCAGCTCGAAGCTCATTCTCGAACGCCGACAACGACCGCCTAGCGGCGGACCCCCGCTTCACCGAGTCCATTCCACTCGGTCACCGAATCGACGACGACGTTGGTCTCTTCTGGGCGTCCTGCGCCCGGCGGAGTGGACGGGGTGAGCGTGGTGCTCGTCGCGTATCGAGAAGGTTGCCCGCTTGAGCAGAGCCAGAGCGTCACGCTCCAGGTTGTCGAGAACGTCCTTGTCGGTGTCCGTCATGAGACTCCTCGGCCGTTTATCGGATCTCTCGAACCGGGCGACGAGGTGGAAAAGCAAGAGACATTGTTCGGGAAAACGAACGCTTCTCGTCACTTGACCCTGAGGTATTGGTGGCGCATGGTTCTAGCGTAGTGGGCCGGTGGTCGGCTCGCTGGTCGCCCACGCCACAGCTTTTGGTGACAAGGCCGAATGGCCGATTCAAAAAGCGTTGGGGTCGGAAGAAAGCGGTGAGTGAGAAAGATGGCGGGTCGTTTGCTCGCGCGCTCCTCTCCGCAGATGCGATCTTCGCATCAGCCATGGCGGCGTCGTGCGCGATGACGGCCAACATGCTCTCTGCGTAGACGCCTGGCTCGAGCGATCTGCCACAGGTCTGGCCCCGGAGGCCCTTCTTCGTCTCTTCGAAGCGGCGCTGAACGCGGTTTGGGTTCGAACCAAGACCACGCTCGGTGAAGTGACGCTCACGGCGATCACCGAGCGCGTTCTTCACAACGCATCGGAGCGGTTCACGCTCTTGTGGTCGCTCAAGATCGAACCGACGAACGGGATCCAGTGCCGCGAGCTCAGCGACCGGATCGGTTCCGTCGCACCGTCCGAGCTCCGTCAAGCGGTCCGCTTCGTGCTGGTGGAGCTTCTGACCGTCCTCGGAAACCTGACGGCCGAGATTCTCACGCCGGCGCTGCACGCCGAGGTCTCCGGGGTCGCGCTTCCCGATGCCATCCGCGTCGGGAAGAGGCCTGTCCATCAATCTGACGAACCCGCAAGCGCTGAGAGCGAAGAGCAGAGATCATGGCGAAGGTAGTCGACATTCCGCGCATCGCGACCGGCATCCCCAACCTGGATGCGATCTTCAACGGAGGCCTTCCTCGTAACTCAGTGACGGTCGTGAGCGGCCCACCTGGGTCGGGGAAGACGATCTTGACCCAGCAGATCTGTTTCCATAACGCGTCGGCCGCCAATCGCGTCCTGGTCTTCGGCACGCTCTCCGAGCCGACGGCCAAGACGCTACGACACCTGCAGCAGTTCTCGTTCTTCGACGCGAAGAAGCTCGATGCCGGCGTCCAGTTCGTCGACCTCGGCGTCATGCTGAGAACCAAGGGGCTCGAAGCCGCCACGGATCTGGTCATGCAGCACATCAAGAAGGTCAAGCCGACCATCGTCGTCATCGACAGCTTCAAGGTCTTCGACGATCTGGCGCGATCGAAGGAGGAGCTGCGCAAGTTCGACTACGAGATCGCGGTCAACCTGATGGCCTGGGAGACGACCGCGTTGCTGCTCGGCGAGTACGGCATTTCCGACTATGACAGGAACCCTCTGTTCTCGATCGTCGACGGCCTGTTCGTCATGTCGCAACGCGAGTCGATGGGCGAGCAGCAGCGGCTGTTCAAGATCATCAAGATGCGCGGGACGAACCACAGCCGCGACGAGCATGCGTTCCTCATCTCGGGCAACGGCATCGAGATCTTCGCTCCGCGGCTGGCGATCCGGCGCGAGCCGCCGCCGAGCGGCCCGCAGGCGCGTTGCAAGACACATATCACCAAGCTCGACGAGATCCTCGGCCCCGGGATCCCGTGGGGCTCGAGCCTCCTCATCGGCGGCGTCGCCGGGACCGGCAAGACGGTCCTGTCGTTGGAGTTCATCTACCGCGGCGCCCTGGCTGGCGAGAAGGGGATCCTGTTCTCTTTCGAAGAGACCGACGAACGCTTGCGGGCCGCGGCGCAGGGGCTTGGCTGGGATCTCGGCCGCGAGATCGACCGCGGCATGATCGGAATCGTCTTCATTCCCCAGCCCGACATCCTCGTCGAGGCCCACCTTCTGATGATCCAGGAACATGTCGAAGCGATGAAGGCCAAACGCGTGGTCATCGACTCGATCTCCGTTTTTCTCCACAAGATCAAGGATCCCCAGCTCAGCCGCGAAAAGATCTTTCAGCTGTGCAGCGTCGTCCAGAACGCGATGGCGGTCGGTTTTTTCACCACCGACATCCCCTATGGGTCGCACCAGGTGAGTCGGCTCGGGGTCGAGGAGACGGTCGTCGATGGCGTCATCATCCTCAGCTCCACCGAGGAAGGATTCGAGCGCGAGCGCTACATCGAGGTCTACAAGTTGCGCAACACCGCTCACCTCAAGGGGCGGCACAACTTGGTGATCGGCGAGGGCGGCATCGCGGTCTTTCCACGCTACGGCGAGGATTTCCGGCAGGATGCACCGCCACCCGCGCTGGAGGTCGCCACCCGGCTCGGCTCCGGGATTCCGGGACTCGACGAGCTGCTGGAGGGCGGGTTCTTGAAGCGAAGCGTGACGCTCGTGTCGGGCAGCGCGGGTGTCGGCAAGAGCACGTTTGGAATGCAATTCCTGCTGGAGGGTGCCGCGAAGAAGCAACCGGGCCTTTACGTCACGCTCGAGGAGGGACCCGACCAGCTCGTCTCCGGTGCCGATGCGCTGGGGCTGCCGCTTCGGGCGGCGGTCGACGCGGGGCTGATCCAGCTTCTCTACGTCGCCCGGGAGCACCTCCGTGCGGGCCAGTTCCTGACCGTCTTGGCGGATCGGCTGAAGGCCCTGCAGGCGTCTCGCGTCGTGCTCGATGCAGCGACCCAGATGCTGACGGAGCACATGGCGATCGACGAGCTTCGACACATGCTCTACAAGCTGGTCGTTCGCTTCAAGACCATCGGCATCACCAGCGTCCTCACGCTGGAGGCGCCGTTCCTTTACTCGACCGAACGCGTGACCGAGCACGGCCTGTCCCCGATCGCCGACAACCTGCTCATGCTTCGCTATCAGGAGACGGACGGGCGATTGTCGCCCATGCTCACGATCGTGAAGACGCGCGGTAGCGACCACGATCGAAGGACCCACGCGGTCACCGTTGGCAAAGGGGGAATGCGCATCGAGTTGCCTCGCCCGGCGCCACCCGGGGACAGATGACCTCGGATCTGGTGCCGGCCAACCAGCGGCTGGAGCACCTTTACGCGATCAGCAAGCTATTCGCGAGCTTCGAAAACATCGACCAGACGTTCGAACCGGCGCTGGGGATCGTTGCCAAGGCGCTTCCCTTGCGCAGCGCGGTTCTCATCGAGGCGGAGAATGGCTGGTCCAAGATGGTCGTCTGGTGTTCGGAAGGACAGAGCGCCGAACAACAGCGGGCGGTCCGGGTGCACGTCGAGGGGGCCTACCGCTACCTGATCGGCGCCGGATCGACCGAGCCCCTCGATCTACGCGAGCTCGCGGGCAAGACCGCCCTGCCCCGTGCCATTGAGACCGATTCACGCCTCGGCAAGAGATCGATCGTGATTCCGTTGGTCGTGCCCAATCGCCCGCCCTTTGGCGCCCTGGGTCTGGAAGGGGCACGTCCCCTCGACGAGACGGATCTGATGTTCGTCAATACCATCACCAACCAGCTGGCGATGGCGCTCGATCGAAAGCGCGCCTGGCAGGCCGACATCGCTCGGCGAGAGCACGCCGAGCATGCCCGGACCTACGCAGAAGAGATGAAGGCCGAAGCAGAACGGCAGCGAGCCACTGCCGAGGGGCTGCTGGAAAAGTTCGAGGCCCTTGCCGCCGAAAACGCGACGTTGTACCGGCAGGAGCTGCAAGCGGTACGGGTGCGTGAACAGATCTTGGCGATTGTTTCGCACGACCTGAGAAATCCCCTGGGCACCATCCTGCTCACCACCGCTACTCTCGGCAAGAGAGCGGTTTCGGAGGAGCGGCGCCGCGGCCTTCCATTGGCTCTGGGGCGCATCAAGCGCGCCGCCGAGCGCATGCAGCGGCTCATCGAAGATCTGCTCGACTTCGCCAGCATTGAAACCGGTCGCCTGGCCATCGACCGCGACCTGCACGATCCGGGCGGCATCATCGACGAAACGCTCGCCAGCTTCGAAACCACTGCGCAGGAGAGTCACTTTCTGCTCGCGGCCGAGGTCGAGCCGCATCTTCCGCAGATCTCCTGCGACCGCGACCGCATCCTGCAGGTCCTGTCCAACCTGGTTGGCAACGCGGCCAAGGTCACCACCGCGGGCGGGCATATCACCCTCCGCGTCGAGGCGCGCGAGAAGGAGCTCTTGTTCTCGGTTGCAGACGATGGTCCGGGCATCGGCGAAGATGACCTGAAACACCTTTTCGAGCGCTACTGGCGCAGCGACGAGGTGCAGTACAAGGGCACCGGCCTTGGTCTTGCTATCGCGGCCGGTATTGTGACGGCTCACGGAGGCAAGATCTGGGCGCAGAGCCAGCTCGGACACGGCGCGACATTCTGGTTTTCCATACCATCTGTAGAAAATGGGCCCCGAGCATGAGAAACATTAAGAAATTCCGTGCAGCGGCCCAAAAGGATCCTTACGGTCAAGCAATGGTCCAGGCGGTGGTTGATGGGGCGCGGCAGCAGCTACGGAACGAAAACACCGTTCTTGTCGTGGATGACGATACCGATCTGCGGGAGTCGCTGGGCGATGTGCTGCGAGGCGAAGGGTACGCGGTCACCTTGGCCTCGAATGGCCGAGAGGCGCTGGATCTACTGCCCGGTCTGAAGAGACCCTGTGCTGTCGTGCTCGACATAGAGATGCCCGTCATGAGCGGCACGGAGTTCTATCGAGCGATGAGCGGGGTGCCTGCCCTGGCGGATATCCCGGTGGCGATCTTGACCTGCGATACCTCGCTCGCGCCGAGCGGTCTGCCAAAAATGAAGAAGACCTGCGTCGACCAACTGCTGATGATGGTGAGCGGTCTTTTCTGGCGGACAGGCGGACCGGACACTCAAGCGTCGTAAGCCGCTTCAGTCGTTACAGGGGCTAGGCATCCGCGACGGGACCACTGACCGCGTCACGGAAGAGGCGCCTGATGAGCGGGGCCATCCATCGAGAACAGCGGCCCGAAGACCAGCGCCGTGACGCTCGATCCGAGATCCCGCCTGAGGATCGGCAATTCCTTTCTGAAGGTCCTCCCGAGGTCGAGATCGTCGACGGTCTCCCGCGCGACCTCCAGCAGACTCACCACCGACTGGTGGTCGCGACTTCAGGGCCGTTCATGTCCATCGAATTGATGAGGTCGCAGGTCATGGTGATTGACGTGTGGGCTCGGACGTTTCCGCGAACCTGGCTTCGAAAGTTGGTCCGATGCCTGCAGTGTCCCGTGGTCGTGAAATGAGACAAGGAGCCACGCCATGCCGACACAAGAGCAGAAGACGACGAACTCAGTTGAGATGTTCGAGGCGACATTCGATCGAGGCGCGAAGTTCAGCCCCGAATTCGATGACGCCGCAGCATCACTCGCAAAGTCCGAGGTGATGCGGTTGTTCCTACGCCGGCGAAGAGCCCTGCTCCGGCTCTCGTCACTGACGACGACGTCCGCGAGATAGTTGGCCGCGCCAGGACGAGCAAGCGCTGCTCCTCAGAGAGGAGCAGCACTTGATTCCGTGACGCGGTCAGCGCGCGCGATGGACCACGACCGCGCCGGTGCCGGTCCCGCCGGCGAGCCACACCTGAGACGGGGTGAGCCACACACCGTTGTAATTGGCGGACTGAGGAACATCGGTGTCCGTTTCGAAGGTCGTTCCGCTGGTCGAGTGCATCACGGCTTGACCGACGGCGTAGACGTCGGCTCCGAGCGACATCACGTCCGACAGACCCTTCGAGCTTCCGCCCGGGGGTTGCACATGAGTCCAGGTACCTCCCGTGAGGTGCGCGATCTGCCTGCCCTCGCCCACGGCCCAGGCGCTGTCAGCGTCGGCCCAGATCGCGAACAGTCCGAAGTTCGTGAACTCGGCGGCTTCCGTGACCGTCCAGGTCGATCCGTCCCAGTGGCTGACGTTCGGCCCGTTGGTGGTCGCCCAGACGTCATCGGGAGCGACCGCCCAGATGTCGGCTCCGGCCTGCCCGCCACCGGGCGCCGCCGTGGCCCAGACATTACCGTCCCAGTGGAAAAAGCCGGTGCTTCCGACGACCCAGACGTTCGTAGCACTGCTTCCGGAGATCGCCCCGAAATTACCCGGGGTTCCGACGCTGACCGCGGACCAGGTGGTTCCGTCCCAGTGGAGGACTCCTTGGTCGCTGGTAGCCCACACATCGTCGGCGGCGGCGCCCCACACGCCGTTCAACGAGGCGATTGTCGGGAGGGGGCTCGGCAGCCACGTGCACCCATCCCAGTGAAAGGCGAATCCCAGCAGCGTCATCTGGTCTGCCGCGAGCTCGTCCCCGACGACCCACGTGTCGTTGGGCCCGCCGGACCACACGCCCTTGAACTCCGGAAACGCCGGATCGCCGTCGGCAAAGAAATGATCATCGACGCACCACGGGCCGCTCATGGTTCCGGCGCAGGTCGTGAGCGCGTTTGTAGCGCAAGCCAGGCCGCCGTCCGTCGATGTGCCCGAGGCCCCGCCCGATCCGGTCGATCCCCCCGCGGCTCCCCCTACACCGGCAGTGCCGGCATCGGCGCTGCGGGCTCCGCCGGCTCCCGCGCTGGCGTCGGTTCCCCTCGAGCCTCCGGCCGAGTGACCCGGCTCGTGTTCGCCTCCTTGATTGTGATGTCCTTTGGCAGCCTCCCGAAGCAGGTCGTCGATGCGTGAAGAACACCCTCCGACGAGCGCAACTATCGACAGCGACGCCATCACCCCAAACCATTCGCGTTTCATTTCCACGGTCACGCTCCTCGTCTTCGTCCATCCGTGCACCCGCCACCAGCGACTCACTCATGGCTGAATCGTCCTGTGCAAGAAGCATGCGGACGAACACACCCGGAACGGCGTTACGACGTCAGCGCAACGTCGAGATGATCTGCAGCTCCCGATCAAAGTACGAGGGGAGTGTGTCCCAAGGGTTGGGCAGGACGTCATCGGTTACGTAGATCCAGCCGGCGCCGAGCGTATGTGCGCGCGCCAGGGTCGCCTCCAGCGCCTCCCCGGGTACTTCGCTGACGAGATGAGCAAATCGCTCCGGGGATCGTGCCGGCATCCAGGCGGCGGGCTGGAACGCGTCGTACATCCCGAGCTGCGCGGAAAAGAGCACCATGAGATCGGTGAAATACACGTACGAGGCGCAAAGCCGGGTGCCGAGCGCGATGAAGGCCTGCGGATCGCGGGCGCGCGCCGCGTTGGCGTAGGCCAGGAACGTCGACTCCATGTCGTCGCAATCCGTGTCCATGGGCCCCTCCGACAGGAAAATCCCCGACGGGTGGTACAAATCGTAGTAGGCGTTGATGTCCAAGAGGACGTCAGCGCTGGCGCGCGCGCCGTAAGCGGTCGTGACATAGCCGAGCACCATGACGCCCACCTGCCGCGCACGCGCCATGGCGTCGACATACGTCGAATCGACGATCGCGCCGGGGCCGTCGGCAGGGTTGGCCACGATGATGCCCACCGTGGGGGCCGCGGCAATGAGGCGGTCCCAGTCGGCGCCCGGATAGACGTAGGCCGGCACGAACATCCGCGACGCGCCGGCACCCGCGGTCGGCAGCGCCGGGCCTCCCTCGCCGGCATCCGTGGCGGTGTCGCTCGGGTCTCCTCCGTCGCCGCCAACGGCCAGCATGCGCGGCGCGGCTGGCTTGTTGTCGCCACACCCGGATGCGAAGACGACCTCGAGGACGATCGCCGCCCAACCCGCTCGTAAGTCTGACCGCCTCGCCATTCTGATCTCCCCGGTCGCGCGTCCGTCGTTGATGGTGCTCGTAGTGGCTACGAATGTGGAGGTGGCGCGCCCATTCACAAGGGCCACTGCCCCAATCGCCTCAATCAGCGGGACAGATTATTGAGCGACTGTTGTTGGAATGGTTCTTGTAGCCCAATTGATCTATGCCCGCGCACACGATTCTATTGGCCGAGGACGATCAGGACTTGCGGGACGTCATGCAGGAACTTCTGGAGACAGATGGATACGACGTCATTCCAGCCAGAACAGGAAGGCAGGCACTCGAGTACCTTTCAGTGGATTCCCAATCGCCTCCCGACCTCGTGATCCTGGACTTGATGATGCCCCTCGTGACGGGCTGGCAAGTTCTGAGGACCATTCAACACGACCCGAACCTCGCGAGGCTCCCCGTGATCGTTCTGACGGCGACCTTGCAAGACCGGCCGACTGGTGTCGCCGCGTTTCTGCGCAAGCCGCTCCAGGTCGAAGTCCTCCTGAAAACCTTGCACAGCCTGGGACCCCGAAAGACGTGAGGATCGTCCGCGGGTCGGGGTCAGCGGGCTGGCGGGGCTTTCGGCAAATCAACCGTGAACACGCACCCCGAGCCGGGCACGTCGCGAACGTGAATCTCGCCGCCGCTGGCTCGTACTCCCTGAAGACTGATCGAGAGCCCGAGACCAAGGCCGACCCGATCGCCGCCGCGTCGGTCATACGGCTGGAACATCCCCTCCACCATACCGGGCGGCAGTCCCCCACATTCGTCTTGAATCTCGATCAGAGCGCGTTCCCCTGCAGCGCGCGCAAGAACCTTGATGTGACCATGGGCACGCGTGAACTTGAATGCGTTCTGGACCAGGTTAGCAACCACCGATGCGAGGATCTGGTGGTCGGCCTCGACGTACAGATCGCTCGGACCGGTATCGACCGAGAGCCGGATATCGCGCTCGTTCGCCTCGATCGTCGCGACGACCTCGATCTCCTCGATCAACTCCGCGATGGGCACGCGCTCTAAGTTGTCGATTCCAGCCTCCAGCCGAACCTCCGTGAGCGTGCGATCGATGAGAACGCGCATCCGCCGCAAGCTGCGCCCGAGCACGGTGCCGGTACTCCCGTTGATTCCGATGTTGCCCTTCGCGAGCGCTCCAAACGCCAGCATCGACGTCGAGAGCAGGTTGCGCATCTCATGCGCAAGAAACCCGAGGTGATGCGCGCCAAGGGCTCCAACGGTAGAGTCGCGCTGTTGCTCGTATGCGGTCACGGCTTGCGCGATGGCGTCGTCGAGGCAGCGATTGAACGTCTGGAACTCGTCGGCGGTGATCGCAAGTCCGCGCTCATGGGCGAGCTCCGTGACGCTTTGGCAGATGCTCCCGTAGTCGTGAACGACCTGTCCCACGGTAAGCCCCATCCGTAGGAGCTCGCCGCCGTGCAACGCCGCGCGCTCGGAGATCTCTTCGTGCCCACGATCGCGAAGGTCCTTCTTCGAACGCAGGATTCCAATGAGCTGGTTCAGAAAGATCGGGAGCCCGTCTGCCAACTCCGCGTCAGTCGGCGTGGGGACCTGACGAGTAGCGAGCTTCAACCGGGACCGAGCCAGGACCTCTTGATGATTCGCCGTGAGAAACTCGTGGAGCAACAACTTCTCGAGTATAGCTCCTGACGCTGGACGTGGGGCATGGTTACCCAGCACGCAACATGAATCATCGCCAGGGACATGCTCGGACCTATGATTGTGGCCGCTCCCCACGTCCAGGAACCCAGCGATGCGCTGCGGCGGCAGGTACGGAAGAGCCGGCGAATGATCATTGACATGATTCGTCCTTTCCGTTGAGGCCTCCCAGAGGCGTATGTGGTTGTTTCCATTGTTCATCCTCGCTGGAGCCTGTTAACAGGAGAGCCGCGGAGCGCGATTCGTCCGCAACTGACCGCGCGAGTCCGAGCCATGTCCGCACAGCTGAGATCAGGCGAGGAGAATAGTTCTTCGGCACACACACGCAGTTCTCCTGGCACGTTCCATGCCTTGTCCTGGGTATCTCTCGTGGGAGGTGTGTCGTGGGAACAAAACAGAATCTCTGGGCTCTGGGTACCTTCAGTTTGGGGTCGATCTTGTGGACGGGCGCAAACCGTCACGCCTTTGCGGACGAGGCAGTCGCCCAATCGGTGCAGGTCATTCGAAAGAGTGGGCCGCCAGATCTCCAAAATAGAGGAGCTTCACATCAAAATGATACGGTTCCTCTTCCGGTCCTGTTCGTTCTCAGTGCCGACCCGCCTGACCTGGTGAAGGACATCGCCGCCCGACCCATGAGGCTGGCGAAGCTGCATGAAGACGATTCGCCCCGACCGAGGTCTCTCTTTGCCGGGCCGTCCCTGCGTGAAACGGGACGGGTCGGAAGAACGACCGTTTCCGACCCGGGATTCTGGATTCAGCAGATGCCCCACTCCGTGATGCCCACGGAGGAGGCCGTGCAACCCATGGCCGTCGACGTCAACAGACCGCCAGTTGGCTCGCGCCCCGGCCTGCTCAGTCGAAGCGTTCTGGCGCAACAACTCGGGAACCAAGTCCCGACCCTCAATACCTGCCGACTCGAGGTCGCGCGCCAGCAGCAACTTCCATGGAACGACGTCGCGGCCGGACAGGTGATGCTGCAGTGGAACATCTTGCCGACGGGCGCTGTTGCAGACGTTACGGTGGTGGCCGCGGATCCGATCGACCTCCATGTCCTCGATTGCGTGCACTCAAGGATGCGGCGATGGACTTTCTCACGGCCGTCCAGCGGAAGCATCGTTCACGTTGTGCAGCCGTTCGTGTTTCGTTGATTCGAGGCGACCTCACGCACTTCGCCGACGTCGAAAGACGGCGATCACCAGGCTGGCAGCGGACAGCGCCAGGAACGCAATAAAGACGGCCCTGGAGATCGCCGCAGACGTGGACGCGGGCCCGCCGAAGCCAAGCACTCCGGCCATGACAGCAATCAGGAAGAATAGAGTCGTGTAGTAAGACATGGGAGCCACCCTTCACCAGCTAGCGCACCAATGGGATTCTCGTATGCGAAAACGAAAGCCCCCCTCCGTTGACCGCGGTCCGGTCTCCCTCTTGTCCCGTCTGAGAAGACCTCCGCGGCATATCGCCGAGATCGAGAAGCAGAAGCTCGGTTCCTGCGCGCGCGGTGAGCGACACCGCCCGCTCGGCTGTGACGCCCGCGCCGTCACCGGTCGTGAGCACGGCGTCGCCAAGCGTCGCATCTCCCTTCACGACGTGGAGCCACGCGCTGCGGCCCTGAAACAGTTCGTGGATCACGTGTTGGCCAGGATCGAGCATGGCCGAGTACACCAGCGCATCCTGATCGATGCGTAACGATCCTCGCCGAGCGTCGGGGGAAGCGATGAGGCACAGGACGCCTCGCCGTTCCGCGGCGCTGAAGCGCTTCTGCTCATTGCTGGCCTCGAGCCCCGGCTCCGACGGACGCACACAGATTTGAAATACATGCGCCCAGGTCGTCCGCGATACGTTGGTCTGCGTATTGCGGCCGCAATGCCCCGTGGTTACGTGTCGGAATTCGCCCGCCTCGATCGTACGCGAGCGACCCGTGGAATCTTCGTAGACGAGCGCTCCCTCACGCACGTACGTGACGACATCGCAATCGCGATGCGGCTGGCCCAGGCCGGCCCCGGGGGGAACGCGATCCTCGTTGAGCATCCGGAGGATTCCGAAGCCCTCGGCCAGCGGATCACCGCGATCGCGGGAGGAGAAGGTGAGCCACGCTTCCCGCCGGCCATGTCGATCATGGCGTCGGTCGTCGGCCCGACGGAGAGTGATCATGGGCAGATACCTCCCGCGCTTAATTCCTTTTGGCCACCAAGCGAGCTCGAGTCAACGCGAGCTGAGCCCCGGTGAGCCGATGACGATCTCTACCCGCCGATTGTTGGCTCGGTTCTCCGCCGTCTTGTTGTCGGTGACGGGCTTGCTCGAGCTCATCCCCACCGCCGTGATCTTCTCGGACTCGACGCCGCGAGAGACGAGGTAATTCCGGACGGCGGTCGCTCGGTTCAGCGACAGCGGCTGATTGATGCTATCCGCTCCTCGATTGTCGGTGTGACCCTCAACGACCATGCGCTTGTCGTCGTCTTGCGCCTTGATCGCCTCGGCGACCTGGTCCAGCTTGGTCATTGCGGTGTTCAGCAGCTCATACTTCCCCGAGGCAAAGAGGACGCTCCCCGAAAGAGTAATGACGACACCGCGGGCGTCGTCCTTGACGGCGGCGATCGCCTTGAGATCGTTCATCGCCCCGGTGAGCTTGGTCTCGGCCGCCACCCGAGCCTGCTTCTCGGCCTCGAGCTGGGTCACGGTCGTCTGCAGGTCCTTGCTCTGCGCGGTGTTGATGGCGCGGAGGTCATTTGTCATCGCCTCGTTGTCTCGGCGTTCTTCCTTGATTTGATTGCGGCTCACTGCCAGTGCGGCCTGCGTTGCCTTCACCTGACTGTCTCGGACGACGACGCCAGCCTTGCTCGCTTCGGCGATCGTCTGCCGATCCAGCTCGGTACGCGCCTTCGTGTCGGTCAACTCGACCTTTCGCTGGGCGATATAAGCATAGTCGCGACACTCGAGGGTATCGCCGTGGTTGTCGAACTCCACGTTCGCCTTGTCGAGCGCCTTCTTCGCCTCGTAGAGCTCGGTCGGCGTCAGCTTCGCCGCCAATCCGTTGCTCGACGCCGCATAGGCATTACGGGCTTCGACCAATTGCGGCGGGGCGACGGTGGCGCACGCGCTCATCAAGCTTGCAAGTGCGATGGTTGCGGTCAAGTTCATATCTCGTGTGGTCATTGTGAATGGTCCTCCGCAAGAGGTGGTTGTAAGAGTCAGGGATTGCCGCGCGCGCGAACTGCCTTGAGATCTTCGGTCGCCCTGACGGCGTCAGAGTGCACAGCGACCTCGCGCGCCAGCCCGATGGCCAGCTCGGCGTCGGATTCGGCGCGCGCCATGACCAGCACCGACCGTATATCGCCCTTGGAGGCCATGGACTGGGCGGTCTCCGTCTCGTCCTTGGCGAGCTGCAGATGCAGAGCGGCGGCCGGCACGCTGCGGGCGCCGATCTCCTCGGCGCCCCGGATGCTGGATTGGGCGCGCTCGAGTTGGTAAACGGGAATCGGGGCCGAGGCGCAACCAGCCAGCCCGAGGGCCGCAAGCGCCGTAACGACTTTGTTCGTCATGGGAAGATTCCTTTGTGATGGGGTGGGATGGTCGAAATGGCGCCTGTCGACCCGACTATGGCGTCGGTCTGACGATGGTGTTTGCGTCCAGGGTCACGGCGGCGATGCGGGCCAATGCCCTTCCGTTGAGCGTTGCGCCGGTGCTGAGTGTGATGGCCTGGTCCGCCATCACTGTTCCTTGGAAGGAGGATGTCGAGCCCAGCACCGCCGCGGTACCGACTTGCCAGAAGACATTGGCCGATTTCACGCCGCCGCTGAGGACGACCTGCCGCCCGGTGCTCGTCGTCAACGTGGAAGCCATCTGAAAGATGAAGACCGCATTCACGTCGCCATGGGCATCGAGCGTGAGGTCGCCCGACGAGATCTCGAGCGAAGAGGTCGATTTGTAGAGGCCCGGCGTCAAAGTCTGCCCGCCGAGGTTGCCGGCGACGCTGATCGCACAGAGCGTCCGGACGGCGGCGTCATTGTAAGCCGTGGTGAGGGCGGCTTCGGCCTGGGCCGCCGTCGAATCGGCGGCATGCTGGACTCCAACGAGGGTCCCAGGACCGAATCCCGTGACGGCCGTGCCCGG
>Ga0265342_10000780_pt1 | contig 32368 bp, 26 predicted proteins | sample 4CB327metaG_FD_203125 | JGI IMG/M metagenome (GOLD analysis project Ga0265342, IMG submission 203125) | Rhizosphere microbial communities from Carex aquatilis grown in University of Washington, Seatle, WA, United States - 4-CB3-27 metaG | ecosystem: Host-associated > Plants > Roots >... | reverse complement strand
GCCCTGCCGAAATAAAGAACTTACCACCTTTCCCGCCGGCCTCCATCGAGCCCCCCATCGAGCCTCAGAGGAAACCGGCAAACGCCGATATCGCCAGTCGCCTTGCTATCCCATCCAGGCCCGCAGCCTCATCGCGGTCATGGGTGGGATAACACGCGTCTCTTTCACAACCAGGGCAGGCCTGTACCCCCGCTATCCACCTTCGTGTCATGTGCTTTTCCCCGGCGTGTCGCATAAAATCTCAGTATGTGCGGAATCGTCGGTTATGTCGGTCCCAAGAAGGTAGTCCCTGTCATCATCGAGGGGCTGCGGCGCCTGGAATATCGCGGCTACGACTCGGCGGGCATCGCCGTCGGCAGCCCATCCCGAGCCACGCTTGAGGTGCGCCGCGCTCCGGGCAAGCTCTGCAATCTCGAAGAGGTTCTGCGCGAGCATCCCATCGAGGGCACATACGGCATCGGCCACACCCGCTGGGCCACACATGGACGCCCCACGGAAGAGAACGCCCACCCGCATAGGGATTGCTCCGGCCGCATCGTCGTCGTCCACAACGGCATCGTTGAGAATTACCTGGAATTGAAGCGTGAACTCACCGCCCAGGGCCATAAATTCGTCACCGAAACCGACACCGAAATCATCGCCCACCTCATCGAACAGGTGCAGAAGGACGCGGATGCCGCCGGCCAGCCTGTTTCGCTGGAAGTAGCCGTTCGCCGCGCCGTCAAGCAGCTCACAGGAGCCTTTGCGCTGGGCGTTCTCTCAGCCTCAGAGCCGGACAAGATCGTCGCCGCCCGCCTTGGCCCTCCGGTGGTCATCGGAGTGGGCGAAGGCGAGTCCTTTGTCGCCTCCGATGTGCCCGGCATCCTGCACCACACGCGCAATATCTACTTCCTCGCCGATGGCGATATGGCCATCCTGACCCTGGCCGGCGTTGAGCTGACCGATTTTGACGGCAATCCCATCCAGCGCGACCTCACCCGCATTCAGTGGGATCCTATCCAGGCGGAAAAGGGCGGCTACAAGCACTTCATGCTCAAAGAGATATGGGAGCAGCCGCGCGCCATTACCGACACCACCCTTGGCCGCGTCTCGCTCGACTCAGGCTCGGTCTTCCTGGCCGAGATGAAGATCGCCGACAAGGAGTTGGCCGCAGCCACCAGCATCAGCATCGCCGCCTGTGGCACCAGTTGGCACGCCGCCCTCACCGGCAAGTACATGATCGAGCGGCTGGCCCGCCTGCCCGTGGACGTGGACTACGCCAGCGAGTACCGCTACCGGAATCCTATTGCCGGCCCCGGCTCGCTGGGCCTGCTCATCACGCAATCCGGCGAGACCGCAGACACCCTGGCCGCGCAGCGCGAGATGAAGGCCCTCGGCTCCAAAACCGTAGCCATCTGCAACGTGGTAGACGCCATGGTGGCCCGCGAGGCCCACGGCTCCATCTACACCCATGCCGGCCCGGAGATCGGCGTCGCCTCCACCAAGGCCTTCACCGCGCAACTGACCGCATTGTTTTTGCTGGCGCTCAAGCTCGGCCAGCTCCGCGGCCACCTCGACAAGGCGCAGTCGGTGGCGCTCATTGAGGAGCTGAGCCGCATCCCCGGCAAGATCGAAGAGGTCCTGCGCTCCCGCTCCGACCAGTGCGAGCAACTAGCCAAAGAGTTTTCGACATCGCAGGACTTTCTCTATCTGGGCCGTGGCATCCACTTCCCCATCGCTCTCGAAGGCGCGTTGAAGATGAAGGAGATCTCCTACATTCACGCCGAAGGCTACCCGGCCGGAGAGATGAAGCACGGCCCCAACGCGCTCATCGACGAGACTCTGCCGGTGGTGGTGCTGGCCACGCGCGATGAGCGCGACCCCGCATCAAAACAGCGCTACGAGAAGACCCTCTCCAACATTCAGGAGGTCACCGCCCGCTCGGGCCGCGTGATCGCTGTAGCCACGGAGGGCGACACGACCATCGGCGGCCTGGTAGAGCATGTGATTCATATTCCGCCGGCCATTGAACTGCTCTCGCCGCTTATCGAAATTGTGCCGCTGCAACTGCTGGCCTACTTCATTGCAGTCCGCCGTGGCTGCGATGTGGATCAGCCGAGGAATCTGGCCAAGTCGGTCACGGTCGAGTAGCCGCTCAGGCCCGTCCCGCAAACTCCCCGGTCTCGGTGTACACCTTCACCTTTTCGCCTTCCTGAATGTAAAGGGGAGCCTTGATCTCCAACCCGGTTTCGAGCCGGGCCAGCTTGGTCACGTTGCCGCTGGTGTCGCCGCGCGCGCCAGGTTCCGTATAGGTAACCGCCAACTCAACCTGAAGCGGCAACAGCAGGCCGATAGGGTTGCCGTTGAACTTATGCAATTGGATGATGGCGCCCTCCACCAGATACTCCAGGGCGTTGCCAATCATCTCGCCGGAAAGCCTCAGCGTATCAAAGCTCTCTTGGTCCAGAAAGTAGGAGCCCTCCGTATCGCTGTAGAGGTACGAAGCCTCCACCATCTCCAGGTCCGGCTCCTTGAACTTGTCGCTGGCCTTGAAGGTCTTGTCGAAGACCGCGCGCGTGAGCAGATTGCGCATCTTCAGCCGGACCAGCGTCTGGCCGCCCCGCGCGGTGGGGGTTGAAACCTCTGCCTCCAGACAGTAGTAAGGGGTGTTCTCAAACTCGAAGTACATCTTGCGCTTGACGCTGATGGCGTCGATCAGTGCGGCCATGAATTCCTCAAAAGAAAGGCGTTAGAGGCTGAAAAACCCAGGCGGGTCTCATCCGGCTCCCTATCGATTATAGTGGGACGCCGACTCGCCTGGCTTGCTCCCTTTTCCTGCTCGCCGCATCAAAGAAAGGAGCCCACCCCTTCGGGTATTTCTTCCCCTGCGAGAACGAACCATGGCACGTGAACTCTACACTGCACGTCTTGACCGTAAAGACTGTATCTCCGATTTTGCCCAGTGCTACCACTTTGAGTTCGTCCTCGACGAGCTCGCGAGCTTCCCATTTACCGCCGGCCAGTTTGTCTCCGCCGTGGCCGAGGACGCCAAGGGAAAACTCCAGACCCGCGCCTACTCCATGGCTTCGGCTCCACGGGGCAACCGCTTTGAACTCTGCGTGAACCGCGTGGAGGAGGGCTTCTTCTCCAATCACTTGGCCGACCTGCCCGATCTGCCCATCGGCTCCACCATCCAGATTCATGGACCGCACGGGCACTTCGTCCTCCACCAGCCCATCACCGATTCGATCCTCGTGGCCACTGGCACCGGCGTGGCACCCATGCGCGGCTATACGCAGTGGCTGTTTCCTGCAGATGGTCCCGACCGCAGCGAAGGCAAGCAGATCTGGCTGGTCTACGGCACCCGCCACGAGAGCGATCTCTACTACCACCAGGAGTTCGAAGCGCTCGCCGCGCGCAAGCCCAACTTCCACTACCTGCCCACGCTCAGCCGCGGGTTGGAGAGTTGGACCGGCCTGCGAGGTTACGTGCAGGAGCACGTTGCCCGCATCATTGAGGAGCGAGCCGCCTGCCTGGGCCAGACTCTTCCTACAACTGAGTCCGAGCCGGCAATCCCGGCGGCAGATTTGAACTTCGACATCTACGCCTACATCTGCGGCTTGAACGAAATGGTCGCCAGCGTGCGCGAGCGGCTGTCCACCTTCGGCTGGCACAAAAAGCAGATTGTCTTCGAGCGGTACGATTAGAGTTGGACAAGATCCAGCCTTTCCTCTTTCGGCTCTTGCATCGCGGGATGGATTCATCGGAGGAAATCGCAGGTGATGGTGCCTGTCCGTGCTTTCTCGCGGCCTCATGCCGTTATTCTGAGGAGCTCATCTTGAGGAGTGCCTTATATGCGTTTTTTGCGGTGTTGTCTCTCTTCGCTGTGTCCTTCGCGGTGGCCCAGAAGAGTGCGGACGAAACGCCCGAATGCAATCCCGCCAGGCCTACCGTGGCTACGCCGGCAACGCTTACCCCAGTCGGCTACCTTCAGTTTGAAAACGGCGGGTTATATGCTTCCAATTCTCCAGAGTTCGCCACCCAATTGAGTGTCAACCAAGTCACCAAGCTTGCTCTGAACTCGCGCATCCAGCTTCTTGCCCTTTCCGGGCCGTTTGCGCATAGCGCGATCGGCGGACACCGTGCTTCCCAATCCAGCGATGTATTCCTGGGTATGCAGGGAGTGCTATCGCACGGCGAAGGCATGCATCCCACCATTTCAGCCAGCTACATCCGGCGGATCTACGAAGGCGGCGCGCCGGATATCGACATCGGCTCCTTCCGCAACAGCGCCATACTGCTGGTCAGCCTGGATATGGCGGGGTTCCACTTCGACATCAATGGGATGGTCTCTGAGCAGGCAGAAGTCGCTATCCGGCGCGCTCAGTTCGGGCAGACGATTTCAATCTCCCATCCTGTCGGCAAGGTGACAATCGGGAGTGAACTGTGGCACTTCACCCAGCCGCTTGACCGCGGCAATGCCGTCGGCAGTCTCTGGGCCGTTTCCTATCCGCTGCGCAAGAATCTCGTTGTGGATGCAGGCTTCAACCGCGGACTCACCAGCACATCCACGCAGTGGGAGGGATTTGCGGGGGTTACCTATTTGCTGCCCCATAGGCTGTGGCGAGCACGCTGAACTCCGTAAAAACGATCGGAAAAGCTGCTGCATCGCTACAGATTGAACAGTTCCCGCAGACGCTTAGTCTGCGCGCGGCTCACCGGGATCTCCGTCTGCCGCTTGTCGTTCATGCGCAACTGGTAGCTGGACTTGAACCACGGCACCACCTCGCGGATGTGGTTGATGTTCACCACAAAGCCGCGATGGGCGCGCCAGAAGAGCGCCGGGTCCAGTAGCTCCAGCAACTCCTCCAGCGTACGGCACTTGGAGTGGCCCTCGAAGGTCTGCGTTACAATGCGAATCACGCCCTCATCGATGGCCGCGTAGCAGATCTCTGCCTGGTCGATCAGCAGCAACCGGTTCTGCGCCTGCACGATCAGCTTCGCAGGCTGGGGGGAGCGTGAGGCGCCCTGCGGACGGTTTAGTAGCCGTAGCAGGGCATCGAGCTGAGATTCGATCGGAGATTCGCCCTGGGACTCCGGCAGCGCGCCGGTCGTGCCCGCCGCCAATCGGCCCCGCACCCGCTCCACCGCCTGCCGGACGCGAGTCAGATCGAATGGCTTCAGCAGGTAATCGACGGCGTTCACGTCAAAGGCGCGCACTGCGTACTGGTCATAGGCCGTGGCAAAGACAATCTGCGGCAGCGGCGGGGCATCCTGGCCGGGGCGCGGCCGAGTGCGCCCCATCAGCCGCTTGATCACCGCAAAGCCGTCCAGCCCCGGCATCTGGACATCCAAAAAAACCAGGTCCGGGTGATGCTTCTCGATCAGCTCCACGGCTTCAATGCCGTTGGTCCCCTGTGCCACCACCTCCACGCCGCCCACCTGGCCGAGCAGGTACCGGAGCTCGTCGCGGGCCAGTTGTTCGTCGTCGATGATGAGCGCGGAGAGGTTCATGCGATCAGGATGTTCGATTGTAGGCAAGCGGCACGACTGTACGCAACCTTGCGCCCGCAGCAATCAAAGGCGCGGAGCGCCTACTCGCTCAGCGCTCGCAACCGCGCCGGCATCTGGTCGCCGGCCAGCTCATGGCCGCAACGGGTGCAGTACTGATCCGTGGCGCGTACAGTGCGGAAACAGTTGCCGCAGTTGGCCAGAAGCTGGTAGTTGCACTGCGGGCAGAAGTGGAAGTCGCTCTGCACGTGCGTGGAGCAGGCCGGGCAGCGCGAAACCATCGGCTGGCGCAGCAGGAAGTAAAGCACGGCCCCGATGCCCCCCGGCATCACAAAGCAAACCAGCATCCAGAACCGCGTGCTCATGGCCCGGCGCGGCGCGTCCTTGCTGATGTAGCCGATCATCAGGAAGTAAAGAGCTGCTATGACACCCCAGGAGAGGTTCAGGTAGATGCGAAATCCGATTGGCGGAGCATGGTGGTGTTGCTGTTCCGGCATCACCAGCCAGACATAATACTCCACCAGCACAAAGGCCGCCGCGGCAACGACAATCGACCACACCGGAATCAGGCGCGCATCTTCATTGACGGTAATGGATTCTGGGGTTCTCATAGGCAACCCCTCTCTCAGAGGGCCATCAGAAGATTAAGCATGGCTTAATCGCTACTTAGATGGACGGGGGAGTGAATCCGGAAGTTGCGTCCAATTAGCGATCTCAGCTGCTATTTGTCAGGATTTACGGCGCAGCCAGCCGGCGAGCACCACCGAGGCCAGCAGCGCCGCGCTGAAGAAGAAGATCCACAAACTCAGCTGGCTCGTCAGGCTGGTCAGGTGCTCTTCTTCGATCAGGATGTCGGCGATCCACCAAACCAGCGGTCCCAGCACCAGAATCACCATCAATACGGCCGCCAAGGCCACGGAGCGAACATGCTTACGACCGGCTTTCTGCTGCTTCATCACGCCCAGCGAGGCGTTCACCACGCGACAGGTGCGATGAGCCACGGCGCGTTCCCGGTTGGCCTGGTTGCCGGCAAGAGCCGAAATCAGATCGCGGTCGGTACCGCTGCCTTCGACTGTTCTCGCGTTATCTGCCACACCGAAAGTACTCACGCCGTCTCCTGGTGGTGTACCCGGCTGCGCTCCAGTTTGGGCTTGATCGCAGCCATGCCCCGATAAAGCCTTGATTTTACGGTAGAAAGCGGTGCCCGTGTCACCTTGGCGATCTCTTCCAGCGAAAGCTCTTCATGGAAGCGAAGCACCAGCACCTCGCGGTACAGGGTATCCATCTCCAGCAGAGCACTGGCAATCCGCTCCCGGTCCTCTAAGTTTGAGAAGTGGTCGAAGGGAGTCGGCTCGCCGTCGGTAACCTCGAAGCTCATGGGCCGATCGTCTTCGTTCTTGCCTTCCAAAAACTCATCCAGGCTGGCCATCGTCCGCTTGCGTCGCAGGTCGATTGTCAGGTTGCGGGCAATGGCAAACAGCCAGGTATCGAACCTTGCCTGCCCGTTGAACTGGCCCCCGCGCACCAGCACCCGCATCCAGACCTCCTGGAAGAGATCTTCTGCCATCTCCCGGTTGCCTGTCAGATAGAGCAGATAGCGCATCAGCCGGTGCTGGTAGCGGACGATCAGTTCGTCTAGCAGTCCGGAGTCCTGCCGTTTGAGGCCTGCGGAAATAGCGAGACTCTCCTGCCGTACCTGCGCTTGATCTGCTGTTGCGGGACCTGAACCGAAAATGGGGCGAACGAAAGTGGCTGCACTCATCTCATTCAATTAGACGACAAATTGATCTACCCAGTCGCCGTAATATGAGTAAATTTCCGCATAAAACGCTCATTTTTTCGTGAAAACTCCCCCGAAAGTTAAGACAACCTGAATGTAGCTCCGAAGGTGGATAACTTCAGACCCTCAACCCGTTTTCTTTGCCGCCTGCAAAGCCTCATCAATAACCTTTGCGGCGCGGCGCTCTCGGGCCTCGGGGCTCTGATAATAAAAGATGGCCAGCAACTGATTGCGCCTCTGCACCGCCGTCATAGCCTCCCATCCCTTGCGCGCCAGAGGCTGGCGCAGGAAGGCCGCTTTCAGAATCGGCGGCAGCTCGATCTCGCCCTCCAGGGTCAATAGCAACCGCTCGGCCATGGCTTCGGCGCGCTTTCGGCGGCCCTCGGCGCTCTTCGGCTCCATGGACCAGTCGCCAATCTCCTTGCGCATCGAGTAGCTCAGCCGGTCAAACCATTTGCGCAGCCGGCGGTCGCCCTTCATGGCCAGAGCCAGCTCCGGCGGCGCCACCGCCGCGCGCTCTTCCATATCCGGTACCAGGCGAATCCGTACCCTGGAGCCAACCGTCGCCCCGGCTCCCGCCTGCATCTTCTTGTTGACCAGCAGGAAGTGCCCACCGCCGCCCGTATACGCAAAGAGCGACGTGCGAAAGGCGAATCCATTAATCTCGCCCCGCACCCGCAACCCCCGCCGCACCGGCCATGCTTTGGATACGTCGAAGGGGACGCGCGCAATCACCCAGCCCAGCGCCGTTCGCAGCGGCTCCAGCACTGCGGTGAAGGATTTGGTTGCAATAGGGCTCATATACCTCCAAGTTGCCCTAGTATGCAATCCGGCAAGCGCTCGAGCAAGAAGAAAGATTAATTTCCGGACCGGATGCGGAATGGAGGAATGAATGGCGGAAAGGCCGCCTCTCGCGCGACAATGGAACCCTGTAAATGCTGGAGTCATTCGTGACGGGGAAACTGGAATTGATCGTTGGGACCATGCGGAGCAACAAGACTGCCGAACTGCTGCGGCGCATCGAGACGCGCCGGCAATACGCAAGGCAGTACGTCATGCTGCTGAAACCGAGCGACGACACCAAAGCAGCCGTGGGGCTGGTCGAGAGTCGCAATCCGAACGGCTGCGGAAAGATGGAAGCCGTTGAATTCCGCTCCTCGGACCCCTGGACAGTACTGCCGGTTATGGCGGTCGTGGAACAACAGATCGGAAAGCGCATCGAATGTGTCGCCATCGACGAAGGCCAGTTTGTAAAGGATCTCTTCGCGTTTACCAGGCGCCTGCTTGAGTCGGGCTACGACGTGATAGTCTCGGGCCTCGAACTCGATTTTCGCGGAATGCCCTTCGGCGAGATGCTCGATCTCTCCTGGCTGGTGCGCACCTATTCAGGAAATATCACGGAGCTGATTGCGTATTGCAGTTGCGGAGCCCGCGCGCTCTATCCGCAGCGGCTGGTCGACGGAAAACCGGCCTCCTATGACAGCCCCATCATCATGGCCGGCGACTTCTACGAGCCACGTTGTGCGGAGCATTTCGTCTTGCCCGGACGGCCGCACTAGCGAAAGGTTCGGGCGGGTCCGTCGATCTTCTACACTATCCGGTATGGAAGTTCTCTACGGGATTCATCCGGTTGAGGAGGCGCTCAAGGCCGGTCGTCGGCGTTTCGACCATGTTCTCGTCGCCCGCGAGCGCCAGGATGAGCGACTAGAGCGGCTGGTGAATCTCTGCCGTCAGACCGGCGTCCAGGTCAGGCAGGAAGCGCGTGAGCAGTTGACGCTGCTGGCCCAGACCCCGGCTCATCAAGGCATCGTCGCCATGGTCCGCCCACAGGAGTTTCTCTCCATCGAAGACCTCTTCGAGCCGATTCCGTCCAAACTTGGCTCGGCTCGCCTCATCCTTGCCCTCGATGGCGTCGAAGATCCGCAGAACATGGGCGCTCTCTTGCGCGTGGCCGATGGCGCCGGGGTAGACGGCGTAGTGCTCACCGAGCGGCGCTCCGCCCCCTTGAGCCCAGTGGCCGTAAAGGCCAGCGCCGGAGCCGCCGAGCACCTGCGTATCGCCCGTGTTGTGAATCTTGTCCGCGCACTTGAAGAGCTCAAGAAACACAACCTCTGGATCATCGGCCTTGATGCGAGTCCGGACGAGCGCGGCCAAACCGACTATGACTGCTTCGACCTGACCTGCGACTGTGTTCTTGTCCTCGGGCGCGAGGGCGCGGGCCTTCATGACCTCGTCCGCCGCACCTGCGACCACCTGCTGCGTATTCCCATGGCTGGGGGCGTCAGCTCGCTCAACGTATCGACGGCCGGAGCGGTGGTGCTCTATGAGGCCTTCCGCCAACGCCGCAACGCCGCACGAGCCGCATCCGGCGCTCGCCCTGATGCCGAAACCGCGTCCAAACCACGCAAACAGAAAGGCTTGGGCTCATGAACCTCACCATTGCGCGGACCATGGCGCTCTTCGCGGCGGCCGCCGTTCTGCCAGCACTCCCCTCCATGGCGCAGAGCCACAACCTCCCGCCCCCTCCATCGCAAACCGGCGCCCAGACAACCCAGCAGCCTGCGGGGCAAGTCATCTTCTCACGCTCGACGGACGAGAGAGGCCAGACCACCACCCGCGGCCAGTCCGCAACCCGCCCGGCTGCACAGATGGCCGCCGCGCCCTCCGCTGAAGACACGGAACGCCAGGCCATCACCTTCACCGACTTCGATCTGGACGTGCGCCTGCACTCCTCAACCCAGCAGATCGCCGTCCGTGCGCTCGTCGCGGTGCGCAACGACGGTAAAACTCCGCTCGCCCGCATCCCGCTCCAGATCTCCTCCTCCCTCAACTGGGATCGGATTCGCGTTAACGGCAGGGACGTCACATTCCCCGTCTCCATGCTCAACTCCGACGCCGACCACACCGGCCAGTTGCACGAGGCGGCCGTCCCTCTGGACGTACCGCTCGGCATCGGCCATAGCATCCAGCTCGACGTAACTTACTCCGGCGCCATCGCCCGCTCCGCCCAGCGCCTTCTGGCCATCGGAACCCCTGAAGATGTGGCCCTGCACTCCGACTGGGACGGCATCGGCATCCCCTTCACCGGCCTGCGCGGCTTCGGCAACGTTGTCTGGTACCCGGTCTCCAGCGTCCCCGTCATCCTGGGCGATGGAGCCCGCCTCTTCGACGAGATGGGCGAGCACAAGCTGCGCCTCGCCGGCGCGCGCTTCCGCTTGCGGCTGACCGTCGAGTATCCCCACGGCCATGCGCCAACGGTGGCCCTCATCAACGGCCATCCTGCCCCGCTGGCCGTCACCGACTCGGGCAATTTTGAGGTAACAAGCGTGGCCACTGCCGACTCCGGTGCGGCGACCCTCGGCTTCGAGGCTCCCAGCCTTTTTGTGGCTGTCCGCACACCCCATGCCGCTACCAACACCACCATCTGGACGCTCTCGGAAAACGAAGGAGCAGTGCCGGCCTGGTCGGCGGCCACAGCAACGGTAACGCCCTTCCTGCAAAGCTGGCTGGGCCAGCGCCCTCGCGCCCAATTGACCCTCCTCGACCTGCCCGAAGCGCAAGATGCACCCTTCGAGACCGGCGCTCTGCTGGCTACCTCCATCCGCCAGGCCAACCCCGAACAGTTGGACGGCATTCTGGCCCACGCCCTCACGCACGCCTGGATGCAGTCGCCGCGCGCCTGGCTCAGCGAGGGAGTGGCTCACTTCATGGGCACGCTTTGGATTGAAAAGCAGCGTGGCCGCGACCAGGCCCTGGGCACTCTCGAGGCCTCGCGCGCTGCATTGGCGCTGGCCGAGCCTGAAACACCCGGCCAGGGCGCAGGCCAGCCGCTGGCCGCGGCCATCTCGCCCGTCTACTACCGCACTAAGGCAACCTATGTCCTGTGGATGCTGCGCGACGGGTCTGGCGACCCCACGCTTTCGGCCGCCCTCCGCGCCTACGACCCAACCGCCGACATTTCAGCGCAGGATGCCAGTCGAGGCTACGGCAGCAGCGCCGGTCCCAGCTCCTTTGAGCGGCTCCTTGAACAGGCCGGAACCCGCCGCGACCTCTCCACTTTCTTCGCCGATTGGGTCGATACGGACAAGGGCCTGCCTGACTTGACCATCCTGGGCGCTTACCCCACCACAGCCTCGGCGGGCAACTGGCTGGTGGCCGTCAACGTAGCCAATCGCGGCTATGCGTCGGTAGAGGTTCCGGTCACGGTGCGCTCGGATTCCAACTCGGTCACCCAGCGGGTTTTGGTCCCCGCTCGCGGCAAAATCACCCAGCGCCTGCTCATTGAGGGCAAGCCAACCGAGGTCCAGGTCAACGACGGCACGGTTCCCGAAACCCAGGCCAGCGTGCACGTGACCAAGCTGGGTGAGTCGGTCGGGAGTTCGGGCTCATCGAGCCAATCGAACCCGCCACAGCCGTAGAAGTATCTCGTAGGATTTTTCCTGGGGGTGTCACATGAAGCAAGTTGATGCGTCGGCGGGCCGGGGTTTGGGGCGGGCCGCTGGCCATATCTCCGGGTATTCCCCCTCGGCTCTCTTCCTGAGCTTTTGTGGGTCATCCAGTTTGAAGTGCTTGTGCTGCTCGCGGATCACGTGGAGAACGAGGATGTGCGCGGTTTTCAAGGAATCGTCAGCCTGTTTCGGTTGGGCGTCCGGATTGAAGCTCATCCCTCCTTCTGGGGCTTCCTCCAGTCTCGCGAGCATTGAGTGAACGGTGCTGTGTGTATAGCTCATCGGGATGTAGTAGCCGGAGACAAGGTACTTCTTCAGCCATGGCGTTTTCTTGGCCATCGACACGATGTCTAGTTTGCTCCATGTGTGGTTCATCCTCTTTTTTGTGCCACACTCTTTGCAATCGTCGATCATATAGTTTTCTCTGACTGCGTTGAATTGCTTTTCTCTCTCTTCCTTGACCTCTTTACTTACTGCCCCCTCTCCGTGGTTCTCTAAAACGGCTTGCATTAGTTTGTGCTCTGCAACGTGGTGGTACCCGAGGAAACTTTGGACTTCATCCGGGTGGTCGATGAGGTACATCATGGTCACAGCGCGTTCGTATAGGCCACGGAGAATTTTCGCAGCCGCAATGCCGTAGCCGTTCCCGGCAAGGAGGATGATTTCGAAGAAGTCTTCCACGCAGCAGCGACCGAGGATGAAGATCACGCGATCTGCGGGCTCTGCCTCTTTGAGTTGCCGAAAGAACGTCAGACGGAGTACTTCCATCAGATGGGGGAAGAGCTCGAAGAACTTCCCATTCCGCCGCTCCGCTTCCGCCCAATGGTCCTGATCGCCAAAAATGATGTTATGAGCCATAACTGCGTGTAATTCCACGCCCCCTGGTCACCGCTGTCAAGGCATCTCCATGACTTCTCTATGCGAACATTTTTACTGCCTTGAAAGGGCACAGCTTCAGCCGTGCCGCAAGAGGCTCCATAAAAATAGCGGCTTTAGCCGCCGAGGGAATGCAAGCGGCTAAGAATAAATCCCTCAGGGGCTAAAAGCCCGGGATTCTTTTCCTCGTTTAGTGGCCGGCTAAAGCCGCGCCCTTTCAAATCTACCCGTCCTTCTTCTCCGCGTTCCGCGCCCGCACCTTGAACCAGATCGGCGTTCCCTTGAAGCCGAAGGCCTCGCGGATCTGGTTTTCCAGGAAGCGCTCAAAGCTGAAGTGCAGCTTGATATCGCGGTCGGTGAAGAGCACAAAGGTGGGTGGGGCCACGGCGGCCTGCGTCATGTAGAAGATGCGCACCCGTTTGGCCATCGGCACCGGCGCGCGCTGGAAGTCGATCTTCTCCAGGAACCGGTTCATTTGCCCGGTGGTCACGCGCTTGCGCCGCTCGGCAGCCACGGCCACTACCTCATTCATCACACGGCCCAGCCCCGTCCCTTCGAGTGCGGAGAGGAAGATCACCGGCGCGTAATTTAGATATTTCAATACCGTGCGCAGTTGCTTCTCGAAGACTTCGCGATCGGCTGGCGGCTTTCCATCGGTGCGGCCCGTGGTTACCGCGTCCCACTTGTTGACGAGAATGATGACGCTGCGCCCGCTCTCGTGGGCATAGCCGCCGATGGTGGCGTCTGCTGCCGTCACTCCCTCTGTCGCATCCAGTACCAGCAGCGCCACATCGGCGGCCTCCAGATGCCGCCGTGCCATCACCACGCTCATCTTTTCGGCCATCAGGTGCGTCTTGCCTTTGCGCCGGATGCCCGCCGTATCCACAAAACGCAGTTTCTTGCCCTCGAACTCGACCAACTCGTCTACGGCGTCGCGCGTGGTTCCGGGTACAGGCGAAACAATGGCCCGGCTTGTTCCCGTCAGCGCGTTCAGCAACGTCGATTTGCCTACATTCGGCCGCCCGATGATGGCGATTGAGGTCTCGTGCGGCTCGAATTCACCGTGGGTGCGATGCAGCGAACGAACCTGCTCTTCCCCCTCTTCCGCCGGGACTGGACCCCCCTCAGAGATTTCAGCCTCCTCGGCTTGGGCGTCCTCGGCCTCTTGCGCGGATTGAACCTCTTCCGTCAACACCACCTCAACCGGCGCGGGAATCGCTGCGGAAATCGCTTCGAGCAGGTCGCCGATGCCCAGGCCGTGCTCGGAGCTGATCGGAAAGACATTTCGAATACCCAACTGGCGGAAGTTCTCGGCGGCGTAAGCCATGGCCTCGCCCTCGACCTTGTTCACGGCCAGAAACAGGGGCTTGCCGCCGTGCAGCAGCAGGCGCACCAGGTCGTAATCGGGGCTGGCCAACTCGGTGCGCGCATCCACTACCAGCACCAGCACGTCGGCCTCCTCCAGCGCTACCTTGGCTTGGTTGTAGATTTCGGTTGGGATCAGCTCGGGATCGTCGGGCACGATGCCGCCGGTATCGACCAGGCGAAACTGCCGTCCGGCCCACTCGTACTCGCCGTAGATGCGGTCGCGCGTGATGCCGGACTCATCGCCCACAATCGAGCGGCGGCTTTTGGTCAGCCGGTTGAAGAGCGTGGATTTGCCCACGTTGGGCCGGCCCACAATGGCCACCAGCGGCAGCCCACCCCGCAGACGAAGACCTGTCTGCGTAGACCCCGGGGGCAGCGCCGCTGCGCCGGCCTCTCTGGGGACCGCCGATCTGCGAACCTTCGCCAAAATCTTCTCCAATCGCCGCTTTACAGGGGAACGCCCACGCTGCCGTCAGCCGCGCGCATGAGTATCTTCAATCCTACACAATCTCAGCAAACCAAATGCTTTGCCGCTCTTCAAGAGGATGTAAAGCCGTCCGCCGGGAAGGCTCACTATGATGGAGTGAGTACCCGCCCCCGATGCCCGCCAGCGACAGCCCAACCCGCGCCCTGCCCTCCCTGTACGAATTTTTCGCTCCGGGCGGCATCCTGGCGCGCTCGTCGCTGCCTTTTGAGTACCGCGTCGGCCAGCTCGAGATGGCCAAGGCCGTCGAACGGGCCCTCGCAGAACGCCGCCACCTGATCGTCGAGGCCGGAACCGGCACCGGCAAGACTCTGGCCTACCTGCTGCCGGCCCTACGTACCGGCCAGCGCATCATTGTCTCCACGGGCACCAAGGCTCTCCAGGATCAGCTCTACTTCCGCGACGTACCCTTCCTCGAAACGCTGATCGGCGGCCTGCGCGTCTGCTACATGAAGGGACGCGCCAACTACCTCTGCCGCCACAAGCTGGTCGCGCTGCGCGATCAGCCGATTTTGTCAGGTCTTGAGGAGATCGACCAGTACCGCCAGATTGCCGAGTGGGAGAAGACCACCGAGACCGGCGACCGCGCCGAGCTTTCCGGAATGCCCGAGTCGAGTGCCCTGTGGAGCAAGCTCGATGCGCGCACCGAGGCCTGCCTCGGCTCAACCTGTCCGGATTACCGCCGCTGCTTTATCACCGAGATGCGGCGCAAGGCGCTGGAGTCCGACATCATCATCATCAACCACCACCTCTTCTTCGCCGACCTCGCAGTTCGCCAGGAGGCGGCGGGCGCGCCCGACGCGGGCATCCTGCCCGAGGCCGCCGCCGTGATCTTCGACGAGGCGCACGAGCTGGAGGATGTCGCGTCGAGTTACTTTGGCCTCTCGGTCAGCAATATCCGCTTTGAAGATCTGGCGCACGATACCGATGTGCTGCTGCGCGGCAAAGAGGGCGCCGCAAACCTGCCCGCCCAAACCCAGCAGCTCCGCGAGCGCGCCCGCAAGTTTTTTTCCGCGTTGCCCATGAACGGCGATGGCCGCCAGCCCTTCACCGAGCGCGAGGAGTTTCTGGAGACCTCGGGCGACCTCTACACGGCGGTGCGCACCACCCTCCAACGGCTCGAAGCGGAGATGGAGGGGCTCACGTGCGTCGACGAAGCGCCGGGGCTGAAGAAGCGTATCGTCCGCCTGCGTTCGGAGTTCGAGTTTCTGCTCGAATCGAATGCCAGCAACATGGTCTATTGGATGGAGCGGCGCATCTTCGGCGGGACAACAGACAGGTCCACATCCACGGGAGCGCGAAGCGGCCTGCGCCCGCAGTCGCGGACAACCTATCTGCAGGCGACGCCCATTGATATCTCCGAGCTGCTCCACGAGCTGGTTTTCGAGCAGATTCCTACCGTCGTGCTCACCTCAGCCACGCTTACCGTACAGGGCGGCTTTGAGCACATCCGCAGGCGGCTGGGATTGAGGGAAGCGCGGGAGTTGGTGGTGCCTTCACATTTCAAGTATGGTGAGCAGGCGCTGCTCTATCTGCCGCCGGAGATGCCCGACCCGCGCGATCCGGAGTTTCCCGAGGCCGCCGCTCGCTGCATCCGGCGCGTGTTGGAACTTTCGCGCGGCCGCGCCTTCTGCCTATTCACCAGCTACGCTCAGATGCGCGACCTTTACGCGCGGCTGATGCCTGTGCTCGACTTTCCCATCCTGCTGCACGGCACCGCGCCCCGCAAGGCGCTGCTTGAGGAGTTCCGCACGACGCCCAACGCCGTCCTCTTCGGCACTTCCAGCTTCTGGCAGGGCGTTGACGTGCAGGGCGAGGCGCTCAGTTGCGTCATCATCGACCGTTTGCCCTTCGCCGTGCCCAGCGACCCGGTGATCCAGGCCCGCATGAAGGCCATCGAGGAGGCAGGAGGAAAACCCTTCTCCGACTATCAGGTTCCGGCGGCAGTTCTCACCCTCAAGCAGGGCTTCGGCCGCCTCATCCGCTCGCTCGAAGATCGCGGCGTGCTGGTCCTGCTCGACCCCCGCATCCGCACAAAGAGATATGGTGAGACCTTCCTCGCCAGCCTGCCGCCCTACCGTCTGACCGACACAATTACGGACGTGGAGAAGTTCTTTAGGGATAAAGCGGATAGCTCACAGATAGAGTAGAATTCAGAGCTGGGTGCCCCAGGTCCCGCTTTTGGGACCTTGGAAACCACAACCTATTCGTCAGAACCGCGCAGTCAAGCTGAAGGAAACTGACCGTCCCCGCCCCGTCAGCGGTTTAATCTGGCTCATCCAGCCGCTGGCCATGTAATCGTCGAAGTTCACCCCTCCCAGCGGTAGCTCATACCACTTGTTCAGCAGATTATCGGCGGCGGCATTCGCCTGGAAGTACCCGCGTTGGTATCCGGCGTGCAGATTGAAGAGCGCATATCCCGGCGTGACCTGCTCATAGCGATGCGGATCGATATTCTTTTTCCGGTCGACCGCCTGAACGCCGAGCCCGGCTGTGAATCCCTTCAACTCTTCATCAAAGGTCACGCGCGCATTCACCGGCATCATCTGATAAAGGCCGGTTTTCGTGTCGAGTCTTTCCCCGTGCAGCCAGCCAGCTACGCCGCTGATCCGGCCCCGCCCAAAGCCGGAGCTGTTCCAGAACGCAGCGTTGCCGGAGAGATCGGCTCCGTATATCCGCGTATTGTGGTTCGTAAACTGGAGCTGCGCAAAGGTGCTCATGCCGTACATCACGGTTGCCAGCGTGTCCACATCGATATAACTCTGGATATAGGTCAGGTAAGGAGTGGCTTGAATCTCCCACGTCTTGCTTGTCGATCCATGCCAGCTCACCGTTCCGCTCACAGTGTTTGCTCTCTCAGGTTTCAGCCCCACATTGCCCACATAGTAGTTGCCGTCGCCGAACCAGCCGATCATGCCGCTAGCCATCATGTTCGTCGACCATGCGTACCGCTCATAGAGATTAGGCGAGCGAGTCTTGCGCGCGTAGCCAAACTCAAACGAACTCGCGGCGTTGGGTTTATATCGCGCTGTTCCGGTCGCATCGAGATTCACATCAGTCTTGGCGTGGTTCAACGCGTTGAAGGCTGCTGCGTCGGCGCCATACATCATGACCGAATAACCCTGCACCGGGCCGGCATTCGTCCAGACGGTGTCGTTGCGCAACCCGAAGAGAGTGGCCCATTGCGGATTCCACTTGCTGGCCACTTCGCCAAACCACCCCAGCCGCATGCGGCGTCCATCATTCATGCTGATGAATGTATTGGGTCCCATCATGGGAGCCGTGCCGGGCACTGCAGGCCAGTTATCGTCGAGCACGAAGCGATGCAACTCGTTGCCCATCCGGAGTATGTGCCGCGTGGAGAGCGGGAGCTCCAGCTTCACCGAATACCCCTGGTCCATTCCATGCGTGTTCATCGGCATCCACATCGGCATTGGGAAGGTCGATTTGTCCCTGCCAATATTCATCGAGTGGTTGGCGCTTTGCCAGTAGACGCGCGAGTCGAGCGCGCCTCGGTCGAGGGTTCTCCTATAGCGCAGGTTGATCGATCCCGCATAATTACGGACCAGGTCCATCTGCGCGCTCACGAAGCCTTCGTATGGGGTGTGATGCAGACCAGCCTGAAGGACCACCAGGTTGCCCGCGCCTTGCGCATCCAGGGTCAGGGTGTGGTCGATGCTTTGCGCGTATGAAGAAGTGACCTTGTGGCCGCTGCCGTCGGTGTAATTACTGTTTGTGGTCCATGATCCGTTGTAGCCCAGGCCCAGAGTGTTTCCGGCAACCCACTCCGAGAGTGATCCCCCGTAATTTTCGCCATTGCTGCGGTAGAAGCCCGAAGACGCGCTTTCCTCGTGCAGCCGTACTCCTGGTTTGGCGAAGACCGGCTCCCGAGAATCGACCACAATCGTTCCTCCGATGCTGTCACCGCCCAGGCTCACCGGCGTAATGCCCGCCATGACGATTACTTCGGCCGCCTCAGATGTGGCTATATAGGAGAGTGGAGGGTTCATGTGATTCGGGCAGGATGAGGATACATTCATGCCGTCAACCACTAGCTTGGCGCGTTCGTCTCCCAGTCCATGCAGCAGCGGGACCGAGGCGAGCGTACCGTTTTCGCGCAGGCTGACGCCCGGAGCACTTCCGGCAAGCTCCGCCGCGTTGCGGCTCTGCGCCCGGTCGCTGTCGTTTATCTCATGAGTCGTCGCACTGGTTTCGAGTCCCGGCTCCGTTACTTCAATCTGGGCTCTTGCCGGGGCGACTCGCAGAACGATGTTGACGGTTGTCTCGCCGCACGCTGGAACGGAAACGTCATGAATGATAACGATTTGAAAAGCGGTGGCAATGGCGGTGACCTGGTACCGGCCCACGGCCACTCCATCGAAGATAAAGCGACCCTGGCTGTCGGTCACGGTTGATCTTTTGACTCCCGAAGCGGCGGGCAAGACTTCTATCTTCACTTTGGGAACAACAGCGCCGGACTGATCCCGAACCACCCCAACAATGCGGCCGGTCGCGGCGGGGTTTTCCTTTACGCAGGGAACAGGTTGGCTCAGTACCGGGCTTGCCGGCCACAACAGGCAGACGGCTGGCAACAAAGCCAGCCACAACTTGGCTTTCATAACTTCTCCTCTTGGTCAGAAAACACAAAGCGTAGGGGACAGAGAAGGCCATGCCACTCTCATCCACGGAGCACTACAGATTGTCAGGCGAGAGGTGAAGGAGGGCCGCGCTTTGGATGATTGATGAGAATAGAGTTATGGGAATAAGCCTCATCCATCGGAGCACAGGCAGGATGAGTGACGATATTGGAGAAAAAATGCTGTGAAGCTTCGGACACAAACACCGGCGTGCGAACCGCACACGTGCTCACCGGCCGGTAGGGACATTTTTCAGAGACGGATGCGAAGCCTGGATCTTTGCCGAGTAGTCCAGTCATGCGCATCATGCAATGATGCTTGCCGTTCCGACGGCAGCAGGGAGGAAGGTTGGATTCGACGTCGAGAGCAAAAATAGGCGCGATCAGCATCCAACAGAAGAGCGTCATCAGCGAAAGTGAAATTGTGCGCCGCACGGCTAAATCATACAGCGTGCACTTTGATAGTCCGATAGCCAGCCTTGCGCGGCGTGGAGCATGGCGTCATGTCAATCAGAGGAGAGAAACGAAAACCGTCCTTCAAATCTCGCCTCTGCTGCCGGAAATCGATAGACTCAGGGTAGGGCCGGCGAAGGCCGGGGAAGAAACTCCGAAGGAAGCCGATGCAAATCATGCCGCAGGACGTCCTTATAGTCACCGACGTGCAGAACGATTTCTGCCCCGGCGGGGCGCTTGCCGTCCCCGACGGTGATGCCGTTATTGAGGTGATTCATCGCATCGCGCCGAAATTCGAGCACATCGTCCTGACGCAGGACTGGCACCCGGCGGGACACTCATCCTTCGCCTCCGCTCATGCCAGGAAGCAGCCCTTCGATATAGTCGAACTAAATTACGGCATGCAGACCCTCTGGCCCGACCATTGCGTTCAGGGCAGCAAGGGAGCGGAGTTTCATCCCGCGCTCCAGTTGCCGCAGGCGGAGCTGATTCTGCGCAAAGGCTTCCGGCGGCGCATCGACTCTTACTCCGCGTTCTTTGAGAATGATCGCCGGACGCCCACCGGCCTCGCTGGCTACTTGCAGGAGCGGAGTCTGACGCGCGTCTTCCTCGTCGGGCTTGCCTATGACTTCTGCGTCGGCTACTCGGCGCTGGATACGCGGCGTGTGGGCCTGCAGGCCGTTGTCATCCGCGACGCCTGCCGCGCCATCAATCTCGAAGGCTCGGTGGCCAGTATCGAAGCCGGATTTGACCAGGCCGGAGTGATGCTGATCGAAAGCGCAATGCTAATTGGCTGAAAACGTATCTGCCCGCTAAACATCGCTGCGAAAAGAACTAGAATGAAGACTGGGACTCTTCCCCGCACAGGACCGGGCCAAGCCTATGTTTGAAGTCACCGTGGAGGCCGGTTTCTCCTCCGGCCACTACCTCCGCAACTACAAGGGCAAGTGCGAGAACCCGCACGGGCACAACTACAAGGTCCGCGTTACCCTGGCCGGGCCCGCGCTGGACGAGGCCGGCCTGTTGCTCGACTTCAAGCTGCTCAAGCAGGTGCTTCGCCCGGTTATCGAGCGCATCGACCACCGCATGCTCAACGACCTGGAGCCCTTCACGGTGCTCAATCCATCGGCCGAGAACCTGGCCAAATACTTCTACGACCAGACCAACGAGCAGCTTGCCGCAATGACCAATGGTCGCGTGCGCGTGAAGGACGCGACCATCTGGGAGACGGATACGACTACGGCTACCTACTACGAGTAGGCGCTCGTTAGTTCATCTGGCGGGACTTGGACCGCAGGTACTTGTCGAATGGAATCTCAAAATAAAAAAGTTCATTCCCGTCGGCGTCGCGCAACTTATGCAGGTGCAGCTTGGCACCTTTGAGCGGGTTGTCGAGTTGTGAAACGTCATAAAAGAGGAATCCCGCGCGCGTGGTATGCGGTTCCACTACAAGAGCTCCGTACTCGAAGGTGTCGAAGTCTTCCTCGACCTCTTTGTTGCTGGCCTTGGGCTTTAACTTGATGGAGGGGATGGGGCCGGGCATCGGGATCTTCTTGCCTTCGCGCTCCTTGCGGGTCATCAGCCGCTCCACATCCTCGGGCTCGGCGGCCTGAATCTTGTCGCCAGCCGCGGTCAGAAAGAGAATCCGCGCATCGCGCAGGCTGATGGGCCGGCTGCCGTTGTTGGTCACGATCAGCCGCACCGGCATCACGCCGTGGCTGAGGTAATCGACGCGGAAGATTGCTGTTTTCTCGCGCGTGTCATAGGGTTCGGCGGCGATGGCCACCTTCTCGTCCTCGTGCGCCTCGACCGCGGCAAACGAAGTAGCCGGCTGCACGGGTGGCGGTGTGTGGTCGCTGGCCACGGCCGGCAGAGCCAGCCAGAGCAACAACGGCAGAATGGCCCGCAGGGCTGTCATCGTGAATGACTGTATCATTTGATGGTTAGACAGGTGTTAGGGAAGTTCCGTACCGCATGATTCTTTTTTTCTACAATTTCGCCCTGATTGTGGGCCTGGTGGCCAGCGCGCCCTGGTGGTTGTGGCGGATGGCCACTACCCACAAGTATCGCGAAGGGCTGGCGGAGAGACTTGGTAAAGTTCCAGCCACGCTCACGGAGTTGGGCCACGAACGGCCGTTGATCTGGCTCCATGCCGTCTCGGTAGGCGAGGTACTGGCTGCAAGCCGGCTGATTGACGAGCTGGATTACGCCTTCCCCGGGCATCGTCTGGTCATCTCCACCACCACTCGCACCGGTCAGGAGCTGGCCCGCGCACGCTTCGGGCGGGACCGGGTCTTCTATTGCCCGCTTGACCTGCCTTGGGCGGTGGGTGCGTATTTGAATGCTCTCAAGCCGCGGCTTTTCGTACTGGCGGAGACCGAGTTCTGGCCCAACCTGCTCAGCGGCTGCTTCCGCCGCAGAATCCCCGTAGCGGTGGTGAATGCCCGCATCTCCGACCGCTCATGGCCCCGTTACCGGCTCCTGTGGGGTCTATGGAGGCCATTCTTGAGCCGCCTCAGCCGCGTTCTAGCCCAGAGCGAGACCGACGCTGAACGCCTCAAAGCCATCGGCTGCCTACCGGAACGGGTTTTGGTCGTCGGTAATCTGAAATTCGACGTGCGGGCAGCCCAAGAAGCCGACGCAACACGACTTCTGAAGGCGCTCACCTCTGGCCTGCGGCTCATTGTGGCCGGCAGCACGCTGGAGGGAGAAGAGGCTGCAATCTTGGATGCGTGGCCTAAGCTGCTCGAAGCCGATCCGCAACTGGCCCTGGTGCTTGCTCCCCGCCACCCGGAGCGATTTGGCGCAGTCGCCGCTTTGCAGGAGAAGTTTGGTCTCTCCTGTGTCAGGCGGTCAGATTGGAGTTTGCAACCTGCTGGCACGTTGAATCCACTCAACCCTGGCCAGATCGTGTTGCTCGACACCATCGGCGAGCTGGCCTCGGTCTACTCTCTTGCATCCATTGCCATTGTTGGCGGCAGCCTGGTTCCGGCAGGGGGACACAATCCGCTGGAACCAGCTCAATTCGGCGTTCCCATCGTTATGGGCCCACACTACGCCAACTTCCGCGCCATCACCGATGACCTGCGAGTCCATGACGCCCTCCGTATCGCCGCCAAGGACAGCCTGGCCGCAACCTTGATCGAGTTACTGCGCAACCAGACCGCTACCTCCGAAATAGGGGAGCGAGCCAGACAGGTCTTCGAGCAACAGGCCGGAGCAACCGAACACTGCCTGGACGCGCTGCGGGAACTGCTCATCGAGGGGGACGGTGCCCAATGAGACGACCCTGGCTTGCTCCACTTGTCCCGCTCTACGCTGCTGGCTTGGCCTTGCGTAATCGACGCATTGAAAACGGCTCCGAACCAGTGCGTCGGCTGCGTTTCCCGGTGGTGAGCGTCGGCAGCCTCTCTGCCGGTGGCGCGGGCAAGACGCCGCTGACCATCGCTTTGGCCAAGGCGCTCACACGACGCGGCCTGACGGTGGACGTGCTCTCCCGCGGCTTTGGCCGCCAGAGCCGCCTTCCCGCCCGCGTCGATCCAAATGGAACCGCTGAGGTTTTTGGCGACGAGCCGCTCCTTATTACGCTGGAGACCGGCGTGCCGGTCTATGTAGCCACACAACGCTATGAAGCTGGTCTGCTGGCCGAGGCTGAACAATCTCTCACCGTCAGAGAAAAGGGGCAAACAGCTTCGGGACTAGCAGATTCGGAACCGGTAGGCTGGGGCTTTAGCCCCGGCATTAAACCGACAGAAACGCCGGGGGCTTTAGCCCCTGAGATATGCATTCATCTTCTCGATGACGGCTTTCAACACCGCCAACTCTACCGCGACGTTAACATTCTGCTGCTCGACCAACGCGATTGGTGCGATGGCCTGCTTCCTGCAGGCAATCTCCGCGAGCCGCTCCAAGCCGCCCGCCGCGCTACCGTGATGGCGATTCCAGCCAACGACCCCAAGCTGGAAGCAGAACTCCGCGCCTGGAGTTGGCAAGGACCTATCTGGCGCTTGCATCGCACCATAGAGGTCCCCGCCGTCGATGGCCCCGTGGCCGCCTTCTGCGGCATCGCACTCCCAGGGCAGTTCTTTGACGGCCTCGAAACTGCCGGCCTGCGGATCGCTGCACGGGGCGCATTCCCCGACCACCACCGCTACGCCGCCGCCGACCTGAATCGTCTCATAGCCGCAGCCCGACAGGCGGGCGCGGTTGCCATCCTAACTACCGAAAAAGATCAGGTCCGGCTGGGTAAACTCTCCGCTGCTTTCCCAAAATCGCTGCCGCTGAAGGCCGCCAGTCTGCGCGTTGAGATTGAGAATGAAGATTCAGCGATCGAGTGGTTAATTGGCCGGCTAAAGCCCGCCCCATCCCTGTGAGAAAATCGGAGCTTGCATACGCACTCCAACTTTCGCTTGCTTGTCGTCCGGCTCGGAGCCATGGGCGATATTCTGCATGCCCTGCCGGCGGTGACGGCGCTGCGTCTTGTTCATCCCGGCTGGGTCATTGACTGGGTGGTCGAACCGCGCTGGCGGACACTGCTGACGGTTGAAGGCAGCACCGGGCGCGGACCTTCACAGCCCCTTGTTGACCACCTCTATCTGGCCCCCACAAAAGACTGGCGCAAAGCCCCGCTGAGCCGGAAAATCCTTCATGAAATCAAGACTTTGCGGCGTGAACTCCGGACCGGCGCGTACGACGTGGTACTCGATCTGCAGGGAGCTGTGCGGTCGGCGGTGGTGAGCTGTTTAGCTGGCTCTCCGCGCCGGATCGGTGAGGCCGAACCCCGCGAACGGATTGCGCACTGGCTCTTCACCGAGCGCGTAACCACCCGCGGTGCGCACGTGATCGAACAGGATGTGGAATTGGCTTCCGCTGTGGTGGGCGATGCTCTCACACCTGCAACGCCCTGGCTCCCCGTGGACCCCGCCGCCGAGGCTTGGGCCGACGAAATTCTGCCTCCCTCGCCGAACATCCCCGCAGTCCTCATCAATCCCGGCGCTGGTTGGGGCGCCAAACGCTGGCCGGTAGAGCGCTACGCCGCCGTCGCTCAGATCCTTATCACCCGCGGATTGCGCGTACTGGTCAATACCGGTCCCGGCGAGGGGGCGCTGACTGAAGCTATCGTCCAGGCAACCGGAGGTGCTGCCGAAGCGATCGCCCCTACCCTCGGCCAGTTAATCGCCCTCACCCGCCGGGCCGCCCTCGTGATCGCCGGTGACACCGGCCCGCTCCACCTGGCCTGCGCCCTGGGACGGCCGGTGGTGGGCATCTATGGTCCCACCGACCCCAGTCGAAACGGGCCCTTTGGAACGCTATTCCGGGTGTTGCGCAGCCCTGTAAGCCGCCGCGACCACACCCGCCGCGCAGAGCCCGAGGCCGGCCTGCTCACCATTACGACGGAAGACGTTCTGCAAGCCGCCGATGAACTGCTCGCCCCGGAGACCGCCCCATGACGAAATCCACCCAGATGCCGCAATCGGACTGGATCGCCCGCTGGCAGCAGGTCGCCCGCCGCATCCGCGTCTCGTTGGGCTTTCTTACCGCGGCTCTTTATCTCTTCGAGCTTTGGCGGCACGCCCCGCAGCCCGCCGCCGTGGCCTGGAGCCTGGTGATGGTCGTGCCCGGCCTCTGGCTGCGCGCGTACGCCGCCGGCTACGTGAAGAAAAACCGCGAACTCACCGTAACCGGCCCCTACGCGCACACCCGTAACCCGCTTTATCTAGGTTCCATGCTCATCGCCGCCGGATTTGCCGTGGCCCTGCTCAGTTGGCCGGTAGCGCTGGTGCTCGCCGCCGGGTTTGTAGTGATTTATATTCCGGTCATCGTCTCGGAGGAGCGCTTTTTGCGTGTCGCGTTTCCCGAATTCGACGACTATTGCCGCCGTGTGCCGCGATTGATACCGCGCCTGACCCCGGCCCGCCAACCGGGCCAGAAAGCCGCCCCCGGCGCCTTCTCCGTTACACTGTACTGCAAGCACCACGAGTACAATGCTCTTCTAGGGGCCGCACTGCTGTATCTCTGCCTGCTCCTGTTGCGGCCGGCTCTCAGCGCGCTTGTCCATGGGCCGCGATGAGCAGTTTCCGCGCCAGAATAGTCCATCTCTTCAAGGAGTCATGCACAACCGTGAAGATGCGCATGCAGGCAGCAACGATCTTATGTGTCTTAGTTCTGGCCGCCGTAGCACTTGGCCAACAGGTAGCCCCGCTCACGCCGCCGCACGCCGGTTTCAGCTTCCCGCAGAGGCAGACCCTCATCTATTCCGTTGACTGGCGCGTCTTCCCCGCCGGAACGGCCGTGATGCACTTTGAGGCAACGGGTGATCGCGAGCGTCTTACCGCCAATGCAGACACCATCGGCGCCATCAATCTGATCTTTCATGTGGGCGACCGCTTTCAATCCACCTTCGACCGCGTAAAAGGCTGCACCTACGAATTCGACAAGCAGACCGTCGAGGGCCGACGTCAGATCAACTCAACCCTCAAGTTGGACTACGCCCAATCCAAATCCATTTTGGACGAAAAGAACCTGGTCACCGGGCAAACCAAACACCTTGAGTCGTCCGTGCCCGGCTGCCTCACCGACCTGCTGACGGGAGTCTATTATGCTTCCTCGCAGCCCATGGGAGTCGGCAAGACCTTTGTCATCCCAGTGGTGGACGCCCAGCGCGCCGTGCCTGTGACCATGAAAGTGGAAGGCCGCGAAGAGATCAAGACCCCAATGGGCGCCTTCAAGACTCTGCGCGTCCAGCCCACCGCCGACGCGGGCGTAGTCAAGAATCGCGGCAACATCTGGATCTGGTATACCGACGATGCGCGCCACCTTCCGGTGCAGATGCGCGCACGCCTCTTCTGGGGCACCATCACCTTCCGCCTCACCGGCAACGAGAATAAGTAGGGTTGTCCCCCAAAAAACTCCAGAACTGCGAATCCCCTGTGGCCATAAGTCCTTTATTTAACTACGTAAATTTCACAATTTTACGCCTAACCAGTTTGTTTTCATAGGACTGAGAGGAAACCCCGGGGGGTGGGGTGTGGCCCTTGGGTACGGACCGATCACATCCCTGACAGATTGATGACCCCAGGGAGCCAGGACGCGTGGCGGATTTGCCTGTTTCTTGCCGCTTCACGGGACGGTGGGGCTGCCGATCTCCATCTTTCGACCGTTCCAGATCCATTGTGCGCCAAAGGCTGGAAATGATCTGCAAATGCCTGAGAAAGAATTGGCCACCGGTTGCGGTGTACACTTTTCCTTCGCGCGCAATCGATCGCCTCCTCCGCGCGGACAAGGAAAACTCCATGCGCAGAAACCCCCTCGTTCTCTCCCTCGCTCTCGCCTCCGTCCTCGTCCCGTTCTGTACCGCCCAGCCCAAGCGGCCGATGACTTTTGACGACCTGATGAAGATGAAGCGGCTGGGCGAAACCGCCGTCTCGCCCGACGGTAAGTGGCTGGCCTACTCCGTCACAACCGTCAATCTGGACCAGAACACAAAAACAGCGGAGCTCTGGGTGCAGGCAATCAGCGGCGGGGAGCCGCAGAAGCTAGCCGTGGCGCAGGCGGGAGATTCAGGCGTGCAGTTCGCCCCGGACGGCAAGCGGATTCTCTTTCTGAGCGACCGTACGGACTCGCAACAGGTTTGGCTGGCCGACTTTGACCCGGCCACCGGCGCTGCCACGCATCCGCGCAAGCTCACCAACCTCGACCTGGGCATCGATAACGCCCTTTGGTCGCCGGACGGCAAATCGATCGTCTTTACCGCGCCGGTCTACCCGGACTGCCCGGCCATCCAGCCCAATGACGGCGGCGTGGGCTACCAGTGCAACACTGATCGCGACGAGGCGGCAGCCGACAGCAAGGTCAAGGCGCAGATCTTCACTCATCTGCTCTATCGCCACTGGAACCGCTACACCGGCGACAAACGTTCGCATATTTTTAGCGTTTTGGTGGAGGGCAGTGGAATACGCGACCTCACACCCAACGACCCCCACGACGTTCCGCCCTTCTCGCTGGAAGGCGGCGGCGGTTTTGCCATTTCGCCGGATTCGAAGGAACTGGCCTTTACAGAGAACCTGGATGAAGAGCCGGCCATCAGCACCAGCGCCAGCATCTTTACGCTCGACCTGACAAACATGGCGGCAAAACCCATGAAGGTTTCTACCTCGGCGGGCGGAAACTTTAACCCCGCCTACTCGCCCGACGGCAAGTACCTCGCGTGGCGCTCGCAGGAGCGGGCGGGGTATGAGAGCGATAAGTTCCGGCTCTTTCTCTACAACCGCGCGACCAAGCAAGAAAATAATTTGCTGCCGGATTTTGATGCTTGGATCGATGAATTCGCATGGGCGCCGGATCCAAAGTCGATCTACTTTATTTCGAATGGATCGGTAAACGGCCCAATTAGGCAACAGATTCTGAATGGCCAGCTAGTCGCAAGCTATCCATCTTCCTCTTATCTTTATCAGACTGATACGACGGCCCAAAATGCTCAGTCCATCGGATCCCTTCATCGCGTTCATCGGGGTGAGTGCAGTGATCTGCATATACTGCCGGACGCAAAAACTGTTCTTGTCACAAGAATGGGCATTCAACACCCCTCGGAGGTTTACTCGATTGAGAACAGAAAACCTGACTTCGTCAATCGCACTGCTGAAACTAGCGAAGGGATTCGATACGGAAGTTACCCCCTGCTAGGAATCAATGATTTGCAGATAACTCATCTCAATGACGACCTCCTTGCCCAGTTGGACTTGCCCGGGCTAGAGTCTTTTGTGTTTTTGACGAACGACAAAACTTTTCTGCAAGGCTATCTGATCAGGCCTCCGGGATTTGATACCAAGAAAAAGTATCCGATGAAGTTTTTGATTCATGGCGGGCCGCAGGGGGCATGGGGGGACGACTGGAGCTATCGCTGGAATGCGGAACTGTTTGCCGCGAACGGGTACGTGGTGGTGATGATTAACCCGCGCGGCTCGACGGGCTACGGGCAGGCGGTGGTGGATGGCGTGAACGGCGACTGGGGCGGCAAACCGTTTACTGATTTGATGGAGGGGCTGGACTACGCCGAGCAGCATTATCCCTTCATCGACAAGACCCGCGAATGCGCCCTCGGCGCCAGCTACGGCGGCTATATGGCCAACTGGGTCTTGGGCCACACCAACCGCTTCCAATGCATCGTCTCGCACGACGGCATGTTCAACGCCGAGTCTGCTTTCGGTACCACGGAAGAAGACTGGTTCAACATTTGGGAGTTCAAAGGCCACCCGTGGGACTACTACGGCAAGCCCGACGCCGAAAACCCCTTCCGCAAGTGGTCGCCCATGATGTCTGCAAAGAACTTCAAGACGCCGACTCTGGTGATTCATGGCCAACTCGACTACCGCCTCGACGTCTCCGAGGGCTTCCAGCTCTTTGACACGCTCCAGTTGCTCAAGGTTCCCAGCAAGATGCTCTACTTTCCCGACGAAGGCCATTGGGTGCTGAAACCGCAGAACGCGCAACTCTGGTATAAGACGGTGAACGACTGGGTAGACCAGTGGACAAAGAAGCAGTAGTCAGTTGTCAGCAAGAACTTGGGTATCCCAGGTCTTATTTCTGAGACCTGGGATACCCTTCAATAAGATAGTCATCCTGAGCGAAGCGCAGCGAAGTCGAAGGACCTGCGGTTGTTTTTCAGGATGCTGTTATTCCGAGCGAACGATGCCCTTTGGCCGCAAATCTTCGAAGCCCCGCCGCTTCCTCGACGCTGCGGGACTCTTCAACTACGCCGTGAAGGCGCTTGGCCGGCAGATGCGCACTGAGGCCGAGCTGCGCCGCTTGATGAAGAGCCGCGTCGAGCCGGATGAGCGGGGCGAGGCCGCCATCGTTACCGTCATCGCCCGTCTTCGCGAGTATGGCTACCTGGACGACGCCGCCTTTGCAGAAACCTACGCCCGCCTCCGACAGGAGAATGAAAAGCTCGGGGTACGGCGTGTCCGCCAGGACCTGCAACAGAAAGGTGTCAACACGAAGCTAATTGCCGAAACCCTCGATGCACGCTACGGCAAGACCAACGAGGAGGCCCTGGTCCGCGCCTATCTCGATCGCCGCCGCCTACACAAGCCCGCGAACGAGAAGGAGACCGCCCGCGTGATGCGCCGCCTAGTTACGGCGGGGTTCTCGACCGGGGTGATTTACAAGATTCTCCGCCAGTGGGATGTACCCGACGAAGCGCTGGCCGCCCTCGACAACCTGGACGAAGAGCCGCACGAAGAATAAGCATCTTACCCCGCATTGGATACACTGATAACGCCATGCAATCCCGCACAGGAAACGAAATCCGCGAACTATTTCTGCGCTTCTTTGAGACGAAGGGGCACCGCCGCGTGCACTCTTCCTCGCTGGTGCCTGCCAACGACCCGACGCTGCTCTTCACCAACGCCGGAATGAACCAGTTCAAGGACCTCTTTCTGGGTGCCGAGCGGCGGGAGTACTCGCGGGCGACCACCTCACAGAAGTGCGTTCGCGCCGGCGGCAAGCACAACGACCTGGAAAATGTCGGCTTTACCCGCCGCCACCACACCTTCTTCGAGATGCTGGGGAACTTCAGCTTCGGCGACTACTTCAAGCGCGACGCGATCCGGTTTGCCTGGGAACTGGTGACCGATGAAAAATGGTTCGGCATCTCCAAAGACCGTCTCTACGTGACGATCTTCGAGGGAGCAGACGGCGTTCCTCGCGACGACGAGGCCGAGGGCTACTGGATCGAGGCCGGTGTTCCCAAAGAGCGCATCCACCAGTACGGTCTCAAGGACAACTTTTGGCAGATGGGCGAGACCGGCCCCTGCGGCCCCTGTTCCGAGATTTTTTACGATATGGGGCTGGAGGCAGCCGAGGCCCCCGGCGTCGACAAGCCCTTCGGCCAGGACGAAGCCCGCTACGTCGAAATCTGGAACCTGGTCTTCATGCAGTTCGACCGCTCGGCCGTCGTGGACCCGGCCACCAAGAAGACCACCTATAAACTCGCCCCTCTTCCCAAGCCCTCCATCGACACCGGCATGGGCCTGGAGCGGGTCGCCGCCGTACTGCAAAACAAGGTGAGTAACTTCGAGACGGATTTGTTTACGCCGCTGATTGTGCGGGCGGCAGAGCTGACTGGTTTCAAGTACTCGTTCAATCCCGATATTGGATCGCCTACAGCATGGAACCCCCAGCTCCCAACGCCGGAGTTGACAGAGATGATTTACGAAAAGGAGCGCTTGAATTCCGCCAGCCTTCGTATCATTGCAGATCACGCCCGCGCAGCTACGTTTCTCATTAACGATGGTGTGCTGCCTTCAAATGAAGGTCGAGGCTACGTCCTGCGCAAGATTCTCCGCCGCGGCATTCGGCATGGACGTCTGCTGGGGCAGGAACAGCCGTTTCTCTATCAGATGGTTTATGCCGTGCGGGATTTGATGCAGGGGGCTTATCCGGAGCTGATTGATTCTGCCGCGCGCGTGGCTAAGGTGGTTGAGGCGGAGGAAAAACAGTTTGATCGCGTGCTCGCGAAAGGCTCGGCCGAATGGGATCAGTTGATCATTCAAAAGGTGAACGAAAATTGGGCGCGGGAGCGACAATTCACGAGCGAGCTTGCGGAGTCTGCTGCGCCGGCTGTTGCCGCCAAGCTCAAATCGCAATCTTTTGGCGTTGATACATCCGGAATGCTGGGAGCCGACGGTGAGCCACTTCTCGAAATCGAAAATGCCATCAAACTTGGCTTTCCGCCGTCGCTAGCGGAAACTCTGCTAACAAAATGGCATGAATTGAGAGCTTCGAGACCGAATGTCTCAGGAGCAGATGCATTTCATCTCTATGAAACATACGGACTCCCGTTGGATTTCATGTCGGATGCCGCACGCGATGCAGAGATTCCATTTGATCTTGAGGGATTTGAGCGTGCCAAGGAGACTGAGCAGGCTCGGGCACGCGCCTCATGGAAGGGCGGGAGCCAAAAGTCGGCCAGCCCAGCTTATCGCGAATTGCCTAAGACGGATTTTCTGGGCTACAAACAGCTCACCGCGCCCGGAGCTGAAGTCCTGGCCATCGTGAAAGAAGGCATAGGCGTTCCCGCTGCCGCCGCAGGCGACAATGTAGAGATTGTCACAGATCGGACTAGTTTCTACGGCGACTCCGGTGGGCAAACCGGCGATACCGGCTTTTTCCTGGCTTCGGATGGGAATTCTACGGTTGCAGAGATAACCGGCTGCGTTCTCCCCGTCCAGGGTGTCCGCGCCCACAAAGCTCTGCTCAAGGAGCCCCTGGCGGTCGGCGATACCGTGCGCACTGTGGTAGACGGTGAGCGCCGCAACGCCATCAAGCGCAACCACACCGGGACCCACCTGCTCCATGCGGCCTTGCGGCAGGTACTAGGCACGCACGTCAAGCAGGCCGGCTCGGCGGTCCATCCCGATCGGCTGCGTTTCGACTTCTCTCACTTCGCCCAGGTGGCCGATGAGGAACTGGAAGAGATCGAGTCCATTGTCAACCGCGTAGTGCTGGCTGATACTGAGGTCGCCACCATCGAGGACGTGCCCATCGACGTGGCCGTGAACGAATACCACGCCATGGCGCTCTTTGGCGAGAAGTACGGAGACAAGGTAAGAGTTGTCAAGGCAGGCGACTTCTCCGCCGAACTCTGCGGCGGGACTCACACCCGCGCCACCGGCGAGATTGGCATTCTAAAGATTGTCAGAGAGGAATCGGTCTCCTCCGGCGTTCGCCGCCTTGAGGCCATCAGCGGTTTCGGCGCGCTCGCCGCCTTCCGCCAGGACTTTGCCGTAGCTCAGATCGCCGCGCAACTCGCTCCCGCCCCTGAGGGTAGCACC
>Ga0265342_10000779_pt1 | contig 32388 bp, 30 predicted proteins | sample 4CB327metaG_FD_203125 | JGI IMG/M metagenome (GOLD analysis project Ga0265342, IMG submission 203125) | Rhizosphere microbial communities from Carex aquatilis grown in University of Washington, Seatle, WA, United States - 4-CB3-27 metaG | ecosystem: Host-associated > Plants > Roots >... | reverse complement strand
TTAGCGTACTTGCTTGGGGTGCAAGGGGTCGGCGGTTCAAATCCGCCCAGCCCGATTTTTTATTCCTTTTGGATAAAGGAATTGAGAAGTCGCTCGATTTTAGCCTACCGCATTTTTCCCTCAAGGGTACCAGCCAGGGTACCAGAAAAGGGAAAAACCGCTTCATCCGATGCTCTTGAGGCAGGAGGGTAGGCGTTATGGCAAAGAAGCAATTCTATCTCATCAAACGAAAAGACAAGCTTACGAACGGCAAGCCCACTGTCTATTGCCGTTTCAGAGATGAGTCCGATAACTTGCTGCCCTGGCGGAGCACCGGTGAAACGACAAGAACGCGGGCAGAGCTGTGGGCTCAGGCGGAAATTGAGCGCAAGAAGACCGCCCTTCCGGGAGCCGCCACTACTCTCAAAGGGTTCGCTGCGGACTTCTTTGAATGGGGGAAGTGCTCATGGCTCGCGCGGCAAGCCGCGAAAGGCAGGGCAATTTCGGAATCGTGGGCCCGGGCAAAGAGACAAATGCTTGTCAATCATGTCTTCCCCGAATTTGGCAAGGTCCGTCTCGACAAGCTAACCCGGCCGATGATCGAGAAATGGCTGGTAGGGCTGAACCGATCCAATCAGACGCGCAATCACCTCCTCTACGTTCTCAAGACTGTACTGACAGAGGCGGAAGCCGAAGGGCTCATCCTCCGAAATCCCCTGGAGCACGCCGAGCCGCTGGGCAAGCAAGCTCGCAAGCGCGACGTCTTTTCCCTCGATGAGCTTAGGCTCCTCTTCCCCGCGACTCGTGAGAAGCTTCTCGCTGTATGGGAGAGCATGAAATACGCTGCTCTCTTCCTGACCATGGCAAGCACCGGCATACGAGAAGGCGAAGCCCGGGCGCTCCAATGGCGGCATGTTCTCCCAGAAGGTTGGCTCGTCATTGAGCAAGCGATCAAAGAGGGTGGGGAGATGGGTTCGCCGAAGAACGGCGAGGCCCGGATTGCGGCTCTGCCGGCACGAGCGCGGGAAGTGCTCGACTCATGGCGAGAGGAAACGCGGTTTTCCTTGCCGGACGATCTCGTCTTTTTCGGAGCGGACCGGGCCCGGCCTTTGAACCGCCGTACCTTTCAAGACATTCTCACTCGGGCGCTGGAGGGAGAACACTGGGAAGACGAAAGCAAGCCGCTTCGGATCGTGCGGGAGGCCCGGTATCTCACGACGCACAGCCTTCGCCACACCTATAACACTATGATGAGACGTTCAATCCCCGCTGACACCCTGCGCGCACTTGTCGGACATCGGGATGAGAGAATGACAGCTCACTATGACCACCCCCAAGCGGCAGACCTTATCAAAGCACTTAGGCCCGCGCGCGAGGCAATCGAAACGGCGCTCAATTGGTGAAACAAAGACCGGGGATAGGGCAGCTCCCGAACGCCGGCCCCCGACCGGCTTTCCCCGGCCTTTTCTTTCGGGACACTTGCGGGAGGTGTGGCATGACGACCGATGAGAAGTTGGCCAAGTGCATTACAGACATAAACGAATTCCTTGGAACAGACCTTCGGAAATCGGATTGGGTCTACCTTGGAGACAATAGGGAGCTACTAACGTGTGTTCGATTGGCGGCCGAAAGGTATAACGCGAAGACACTTCCGGCGGACTTTATTGAATCCACGTTGGCAATTGGGTATTCCCTAGCCTATTTGAAAGCCAGCGATCGAGCGTTGGGAAGGGCCATCGCGGAAGGTTATGGAGACGTGGGGAAGACCGTTGCGGCATTCAATCGAGAGCTTGGCGATCTCTTGGAGAGCGCTAGCATAGGCGGTCTTGCATCAAGAGTGATTGGAGCCCCCGCCGGGGGTTCGAGCGAAAAGTTTAGAAAGGGAATCTATGAAGCGATTGTTGATTTCATGAAAAGCAACCGTGAAGCATCAAGCCAGACCGTCTGGCAGTCCTTCCCCGACAGCTACGAAGAAGCGCAGTCCGTTGGCGAGGACTTGCGCTACGCAGTATTCCGCGACGGAGCGGACCTTTACCAGGTTGATAGCAGCGGCAAGACAAACAAGTACCTTTCAATTTGTCGCAAGGTCTTCGACAGCTACGTCACGAAAGCCCGCGACGAGATAGGTATCAGTACACGCCGAAAGAAGCGCAATTAACGCGAAGTAGTCGGTAATCCCATTCCAAGGCCGTTTCTCTGTAATTGACCATGGTTCCTTGTGAGCATGGGGGTTCACATGGAACATCAGAAACCTGCACGGACGAGCTTGGAAGCAGTGCCAAGTCATGAAGATGCTTGGGACACGGCGCGAGCGGCGGCGTTTCTCGGCCTGTCTGAGAACACCATCCGGAAGTACACGTTTCTCCGTCTATTGCCGCATTACAAGCTCGGAGCCAGAGTCGTCTATATCGAATCGGAGTTGGCAGCCTATAGAGCGAAGGGACGTGTCCCGACTCTGAACGATCAAAAGGCTCGCCCATGAGCTGCCCAACCTGCCGCTATTTCAACCACTGCAATTCGCCCCTTTGTCCAGAGGACGCAGAATCACTCGCGCGCTGCGCGTGGTTTCCAGATGAGGAGAGCTGCCATCGTCGAGACCTTCGCGGCGCCAGATGGATTGTCCGCCAGCGGCGAATAGCCAAAGTCACGGGCGGGGATTCCTCACGCGGATGCTTCACCTTTGCAATGCTTTCACAGAACTGCCGTGTCATGAAAGGCGTACGCGGGCTCGATCCCGAGTCCGGAGAGATTTCGGCTGAGCGTGTGGGCAGGTGGCTAAAGGAGCACCGTTCCGTCCGGGAATGGACGGCTGAGGAGCGGGCCGTCCAGCGATCTAAGGTTGCAAAAACAGGCGCCTTGAAGTCGGGCGGGAGTGCCCGGGAAAGCCCGGCAAGTCGGGCGCCAGTGACCCATCCGTCCGAGACCGTATCCGAAGCTGCCACAGAGTGAATTGAGGCTCCGGGCATGCGTTCGATAATTCGGGTCGAGCATACAAAAGACAGGCCCTATCTCGTGGTGTCAAAAGAAACGGTCCGTGATCGCTCGGTGTCATTGGAGGCACGCGGCTTTCTCATGTTCTTGCTCGCAAAGCCCGACGATTGGCAAATTAGGCCGGAGCAGATCGCGGAGGAATGCGGGAAAAATAGGGCGACCATCTACCGCTTGCTCCGCAAGCTAATCGACGCGGGCTACGTGCGACGCGACGATATCCGAAGGCGGAAGCCTGACGGAACTTTCGATTCCACGGCGCTCTACACGGTATTCGAGGACAAGAAGACGGCGGCATTATACGGCGAGAAAATCCCTTTCTAGCCGTGTCGCACATTTGCAACGTGGAACCGCGTGCCGGTTCGCGCGACACGGTACGCTCAATGAACTAAGAGAAGAGTAGCTATAAAGGGGAAGCATACATAACTAGGACTAGAGGAAAGTGGCGAAAGACGGCGGCGGATTCACATGACAAGAGCGCAGCCCGGCGTAGCAGTCCATGAAGTAGTGGGAGCAAGGCAAAAGGCGGAGAGCACACGCTTGTCCCATGTACCCAATGCTGTCACCGCATTGTAGTCAACGAATACGCCCTCCCTCACTGCGCCGCCGCTTACGGTGTTTGGTTTTTCTTCGCCGAGTCGTCTGGCGTCTATGATTTCGCATCATCGGTCTTGAACCCCATGTATATCCAGTACACAAGCCTATTTAGGCCCCAAACGACAAGGAACCCGCCAGCAGCGACGATCATGACGCGGGGCAGGACTATGCTTGAGAAGCTCGCTCCTGACGCAATGCCTGCGATCCAAAAGATGATCACGCCTAGCAACCCTAATCCTATGCCTAGCCGATTTATTGCCTTTACCTTTTTGCGCATTCCTCTACTCCCCGTTCTCGCTCAATACTTAGCATCGTTCAGCTTCCAGTAGGCGTCGGTATTTTTAAGCTTGTCATTGTACTGTGCCCAGTCAAAGGCAGTCTTTCCGTTATTGTCCTTCGCTTTGGCGTCGGCGCCGGCTTTCAAAAGTGTAGTAATCATCTCAGAGTTCTCGTTAGTTAGGGCGGCAAACATCAGCGGGGTCCAGCCGTCGTCCGTGCGAGCGTTGATGTCCGCCCCTGCCGCCAACAGAGCTTTTGCCACTTCGGGATTCGGATTGATAGCCGCGTCCATCAACGATGTACCTCCTTTCTTTGCCTTGGCGTTGACATCTGCGCCAGCCATCAAGAAGGTGGTTACCATTTTGGGATTCGGGTTACTAGCGGCAAACATCAGCGCTGTTGTTCCATCCTCCTTTTTTCCGTTTACATTCAAGCCGGCCTCAAATAGAACCTTGACCACCTCGGGATTTTGGTTGCCGGCGGCAGCCATGAGTACAGTGTAGCCGCCGGAACCCGTGGCCATAGAATTTGCTCCGGCCTTTAGCAATGCCTTGACTATCTCTGGGTTAGAGTTGCCATTGGCGGCCAGCATCAAGGCGGTAAAGCCATCTTCTCCCCGAGCCTCAATTTCCGCCCCAGCTCCAAGGAACATGCCTATCACTTCTGGATTCTTGGTTGCCCCGGCCGCCCACATGAACGGAGTCCATCCCGTTTTGTCCCGAGCGTTGGGGTTGGCGCCAGCCTTTAGCAAGGTTTTGACTATCTCGGGGTTAGGGTTAAAAATAGCGCACCTCAATGCTGTCCAGCCTTCCCAGCTTTTGCCGTTGATGTCTGCTCCAGCCTTTAGTAGCTCGGCTATGACCTCGGCGTTAGGGTTGTACTCGGCAGCAACAATTAGTGGAGTGTCAAAACTAGAATTCCGCAGATTAACATCCGCGCCTAGGTCGATAGCAGTTTGTATTTCCACAGGCGTACCCGACATAGCCAGCTCAGCGATACTTATCGTTTGCGCATTTGCTGAAATTGCTGCAAGTAGAAAGACAACTTCGACAGCAAAAGGAATCTGCTTTCTCATTTCACGCCTCCAAAGGCGGTGCCATCTCATCACCGCATCTAAGTGCCGTCACGGATCGCCCCGATAGTGGCTCAAAACCGCGCATCGTTTAGCTTCCAATAGACGTCAGTGCCTTTCAGATTCTGCGCATAGTCAAAGGCGGTCTTCCCCTGCTTGTCTTTCAATTTCGCGTCTGCCCCTGCCTTTAAAAGAGCCATGAGGACAGCACTGTTACTGCGCTCAGCGGCCAGCATGAGGGCCGTCATTCCCTCGAAATTGGAGAGCTCCCCGTTAGAACATTTTGCGTTTATGTCGGCTCCTGCCTGCAATATTGCGGCAATCACGTCAAGATTTGGATTGTATATCACTGCATACATTAGCGGCGTCCAGCCAAACATAGATTCGTGAACATTTAGGTCCGCACCGGCTTTCAAGAGCGTATTGAATATGTCGGGATTCTGATTGGCCGCAGCGAACAGCAGGGCAGTATAATCATCTGCTGTCCGAGCGCCCAGGTCTGCACCGGCGCGGAGTAGGGCCGTGATTACTTTGGGATTCTTGCTATAGCAGGCCGCCATCATAAGGCACGTGCGCCCATCCCTGTCACGAGGCGTGAGAAGCGCGCCAGCGGCAACAAGTACGTTGATCACCTCTGGATCTGGGTTATACGCGGATGCGAGCATTATGGCAGTCCATCCTTCACCGTCTCGCGCTTCGAGATTCACACCCTTATCAATTCTGAATTGGATGCTTTGAGGCGTCCCGGTCATCGCATCTGCAAAAAAGAAGTCCTCCGTCTGTGCGTAGGCCAAAGACACGAAAAGAACCCAAAGAACTACAGCAACGACTATTCGCTTTCTCAATTCGCGCCTCCGTGACCGGTGCAATTCTAACACTCCATTGTCCGCGATGTCTCGGTGCTGCCTCGCCTACCAATAGAGATCGTGCATGTTTGCGCGCTATGGGAATACGACCGGCGACACCCCGGTGTCTTCCTTCCGTCTCTATGGCCATATTGACTGCGCGACCGAGGAGAACGTGGGAGAGGGCAAAGCGGCGCGCCGTCGAAAAGCGGCCCCCGCCCTGCCAAGATAGGGGAGGTAATCCAGAATCTTCCCCCCCCCGACACGCTGACATCATTCGCTGCCCATGCGAATGCGCCACGCCAGGCTGCGCATCAAATGGCATGCTCATTTTAATCCCTCCTCCCCGATGCCATAGAGCAGGCGCGGCATTCGTTCTCGAATCCTCTGTAGGCTCGCCAATAGCTTCTACAGGCCATATTCCCGCAAGGCACGGGCTTGCCAAGCCCCAAGCATGACCGTCGAACGTCTCAGGGTACCAGCCAGGGTACCAATATTTTGGTAAAGCATATACCGATCAGGACAAGAGGACATTGACAAAAAGCCCATGAAATCCTATGCTTTTCTCAATATGGATGAAGTGAGAAAAAGCGGTAGTTGCTAAAGAAAGTGCTTGGGGTGCAAGGGGTCGGCGGTTCAAATCCGCCCAGCCCGACTTCCTTAATCCCCTATGCCATTAAAAATGAAGCGCAGCTGACCGGTTTGATTCCTCGGCCTAATCACCTATCTGGACACTTGCGGGACGGGATGAAAGGCGAACGCGGAGACGTTCACCGTCGAACTGCTCAAACGAGGGTCGGCGTTCCGCCGGCCCTCGGAGCCTGGCGACTGTCAGCGCGCGTATTTCTTCAAGTAAGGGATGTTGTCGGTATTGATGTCCGGGCCGAAGAACTTGATGATCTCAAGCTCGCGGCTGCCGGTGTTCACCCACTCGACGCCGGCCCGTGCAGTGGCATTGCTCACGAGCAGCTCGTCGATGCCGGAGCAGCTCCCTTCGATGGCGAGACCGTTGGCCGTGCCCTTCCCCCGCCAGACAAGGACGCTATAGACGCCCTTGTCGACGGTGCGGAACTTCTGACCGGGCTTCACGACAAGGCGCATTCCGCTGAATCGCGTCGTATTGTAGTAGATCCACTGCTGGTAGCCTCCGGTCTGACCGGGGCTGGGGATGAGGACCGGCGGGGTGTGATGGTTCTCGTAGAAATACGGATCGCCGTTCTCGTCCCAGAGAATCTGATCGAGCACGGCCCGCTCCTTTTTGGCCGCCCATTCGGCCGGCGGGATGTGCTTGTAGAGCAGCTCCTTGTCGATCTTCAGTCCGTCCACCTCGGCTTGCGTGACGCCCATCACGTCAGAGGGCTCCTGGAGCTCGATCGTCACGGCGGTGCCCGGCGCATGGAGGATGCCCGCCGGGAGATGGAAGCCCTCACCGGGGAGGTTCATGTACGCGCGCGAAGCGCCGAGGATGCTGTCGCCTTCCCATTTCTCGAGATACGGCAGGAGGACTTCCGCCATCCGATTCTCTTCGACGATGGAGGGATGCACGCCAAAGAAAGTCTCGGGGTGCTTCCCCATAGGGACGTCGGTGGGGAAGAAGTAGGCCTCTTCCTTCGAATTGAACCCGAGCTTCTTCGCGTCCGCCGTCGTCTGGTGGTAATGGAAAAAAATGCGGCTCTCGAAGTCGTAGATCTTCGCGAGACGGCCGAGCCCCGTATGCGAGGCCGCGTACTCGGCGCCTGCAATCAGGTCGCCGCAGGAGGCCATCGCGTCGCGGAGGAGGATCTCCTCCCCTGCGATGTCGAGGAATGAAAGTCCTTCGTGGGGATGCTTCACGCGATTGTCGGCATCTGTCTCCGATGCGAGCCAGCGCTCGCAGATGAAGCCCCGTGCACCGACGGCATAGGCGCTTTCCGGTAGCCCGAGACGCCGCCCCGGTTTGAGGAAGTCACGCGCGACCCAGCTCGGGCGGAGTCGGAGGAAGCCATTCCTCGCCGCGAGCTCCTTCTCGACAATGGCCCGAACCTTTTTCGCATCCATCTCAGGTCTCCTCAGCGCTCACGCCTTGGCCAGTGTGTTGAATCTGTTGGCGATCGCGAGAGCGGGATCCGTCGGCACCGCCTGACGCGTTACGTCGCGGGGAATGGAGATGTCGCTCACCCGCCGCACCGTCTTGCCGGCGAACTGGGGCAGCCATTTCCGCTGGGCCTCGAGCATCTGTCCCGTCATCTCGCGGATCTCGCGGAGGGTCAGCGTGGCGGAGGTGAGGGGATCGAGGGCCACCGCCTGGACGAGGGTCTCCGTGTCCCCGGTCAGGGCCGCCGCGACGCTCAGTTGCTGCACGAGCACGTTGGTCATGTTGAGCGCCGCGCACTGCATGGGAAGCGCGCCGATATGGGTCGGATGCAGGCCCGTGCGGTCCACATAGATGGGAACCTCGACGCAGCAACCGCCCGGGAGGTTCGTGATGAAACCATCATTGCGGATGTTCCCGTTGAGCCGGAAGGGAACACCCGTGACCTCTGCCTCGATGATGTGCGAGCAGTACTCGGCGCTCCGCTGCCCGACCTTCGTCGACTCGATGGAGAGAGGATCGAGCTTCTGGAACTTGTCGTCGATCATGCGGCAGTAGTGGTAGTACGCACCGGTCTCGCCGCCGAATCCCGGCTCATCGCAATAAAGGTCGAGGGCCGTCTTGTTCTTGCGGAAGTACGGGAGGTACTCGGAGAGGTGACCGGTGCTCTCCGTCATGAAGTAGCCGAAGTGGCGCATCACCTCGCCGCGGACCTTTTCGTTCACGTAGAATCCGGGCTTCTCGAAATTGGCCTTCAGCAGCGGGTATAGGTCCTTCCCATCCTTCTCGAGGCGGAGGAACCACGCCATGTGGTTGATGCCCGCGGCGACGAAATCTATTTCATCCTTCTTGGCGCCGACGTAGGATGCGATGAGGTCCATAGTCGTCTGCACACCGTGGCAGAGTCCGACAAAACGGAGTCCTTCGACCGTGCCCAGAGCCCAGCAGCACATCGCCATGGGGTTGGCGTAGTTGAGGAGGAGCGCGTTCGGACACAGCTCGCGCATCTCCTTGGCGATCTCGAGGAGCGCGGGGATATGGCGCTGCGCGCGGAAGATTCCTCCAGGTCCCATCGTGTCGCCGATGCAGTTGTCCACACCGAAGCGCATCGGGACCTCGTAATCGACCTGGAAACCGTCGACCCCGCCGACCTGGATCATCACCACGACGTAGTCGGCTCCTTTGAGGGCTTCGCGCCTGTCGGTCGTCGACTTCACGGTGGCCTTCAGGCCGTTGTCCTTGATCATGCGCTGGACAAAGCTCTCCATCTTGTCGAGACGCTTGTGCGTGAGAGCCATGAGGCGGTACTCGCTACCGGACAAAGCCGGCGTTGCCAGAAAGTCCGACATCAACGTCTTGCAGAAAACCAAGCTGCCCGCACCGATCATAGCTATCTTCGCCATGCGCTCATCCTCCCGCGCCTCACCGACTTTGCTGGCGGGCGTCTCGTAAATATTGGTACCGTTCCCATACCCAAGCGAGAACGGCGATTTCTGTCCTAAAACGTCATAAAACAGTGACCCTTGTGCTGGGGGTTGGTAAACCGTTCCCGGTTTCCATTCATTATAGCACGAAGACCTGCCCTGTCAATCGGAAAGTCGTTTACGACGCCCGCCTCACGCGGGGAATACGTCGCGGATCGCCGTGAGGCTTTCAGAGAGAAGCGCGCCGAGGTGCCCGTCGGCATAGTCGCGGCCGACCTTCGGTCCGGAAATCTCGAGGTATCCGACGATCTCGTCGGCACGGGGGAAACGGCGAGCGTTGCGATCGATTATTGTCTTGAGGCGTGCGAGATCCACGATCCCGCGGCCCCGATCGCTTTCGCCGAACCCGAACGTCGCGTTGAAAATCGCGTCGGTATTCTTGAAGTGGAACTCCCACATCGCCGGTATCTGCGCCTCGAAGAGCGACCAGTTGTCGTGGAGCACCACACGCGCCGCGTCCTCGGCCACGAGGGCTGCCGTCGACGCGCCGTACTGGAGACGGGTCACATGATGCTCCGCCATGATGCCGAAGAGCCAGTCGTAGGAATAGCGGCTTTCGATGGGATCGCTCTTGACCCCGAGAAGGACTGTCATTGTATCCGTGCCACCTTCAGCTCGCGGGGATACCGCGCTTGAGGAGATTCCACGCGGCGCGATATTCCGCGTGTCTCTCCCGATAGCGACGCACGTGCGCATCCACGGGCTCGAATCGCGCGCCGAGCCCCACCATCGCATCGACCCCCTCCTCGAGGGATCGGAACCGGCCGATCCCGCGCGCCGCGATGAGCGCGACGCCGAGGGAGCCCGCCTCCCCGACCGTGGCGCGCACCACGGGCTTTTCCAATATGTCGGCGCAGATCTGGAGCCACACATCGGACTTGCTCCCCCCGCCGACGGCGCGCAGATCGCTCAGGGCGATGCCCGTTTCGGGCAGGGCGTCGACGAGCTCCTTGTGATAGAGGACCGCGCCTTCCAGGATCCCGCGCAGGATATCGCCTCGCGTCGTCTCCATGCGGAGCCCGAGGATTGCGCCCATGGGATCGGGGATGAACTCGGGAGGTCCCGTCATCGTAAAACCGGGGAGGACGATTACGCCGCTGGGCCCTGACGGCGCTTCGGCGATGAGCAGATCATAGATGTCGCGACCCTGCCGCGCCGCCTCTTCCTTCTCCGCTCGGGCGAAGGTGTCGCGGTGCCACTTCAAGAGCTGGCCGCCCTGATTGTAGATGAACGAGACGTAGCGATCGCTAAGCGCGTGATGCTCCGTGTTGAGGCCCCACCGCATCATGGCCGCCGGATCGAGGCGTCGCGGGAACACCGGCACGATGCAGAGGTACGTGCCCATGCCGCACATCGCGCGGCCCGGCTGGACCACGCCGCAGCCCACCGCGTTAGCGCACTGGTCGTGGGTTCCAGCGACGATGGGGGTTCCCGGACGCAGACCCAGTTCGTCTGCGACGAGCGACGACACCTCGCCGATGAGGGTGCCCGCGGCGACGAGGGCAGGCATCTTGTCCAGGTCGATGTCGGCGATCCGCGCGAGGCGCGGCGACCAGGCGCGCGATTCCAGGTCGAGGAGGAGGGTACGGTTGGCGAGCGCATGATCGACGCACGCGTCGGCACCGAGCATGAAAGAAACGAACCCTGCCCAGAGCAGGAACTTCCACGCACCGCGATAGACAGCGGGGGCGTTATCACGGGTGCTCATGAGCTTCGTGAGAGCGTAGTTGTTGCCCAGCGTGTTCCCATTGATCCGATAGAGTGTCTCGGCGTCGATTTCCGATGCGAGGCGCTCGAGGTATTCGGCGCCGCGCGTGTCGAAGTTCAGAATCGAAGGTCCGAGGATCGTGCGGTCGCGGCTCACGGGAACCATCGCCTCGCCCATCGAGGAGACGGAGATCGCCTCGACGGGATCTGCGGCGGTCCCGCCGACGGCGGCCGCGATGGTGGATTTCACGCGCTCCCAAACCGCTCGCGCATCCAGCTCGGCCCAGCCGGGTCGCGATCTGTCGATATCGTACTCGCAGTATGCGTTGGCGATGGGTGTCCCGTCTTCCGCGAAGGCCACAGCCTTGCATCCGCTCGTACCGACATCGATACCGAGAAAGCTCATGATACGCTCCGACCGAGGGAAGGCGGGGAACGGGATGCGCCCCCCGCCGCTGAGATCAGGGAACGGGGATGACGACGCGTTTGCCGCCCTTCATCGCCGACTCGTGGGCGCAGATGCCCGTCATGGTCCAGTTGGCGGCGACTTCGGCGTCCACGGCAGAGGGTCGATTCGCCTTGATTGCCTGCACGAACTCGTGCGCGAGGTGCGGATGCGAGCCGCCATGACCGGCTCCCTGGATGAACGAGGTGTGCTCGTGCTCCTCGTCATAGACGCCGCGAATCGTGTACTTCGCGATTTCCGGAGGCAGGAGATGCCCGGAGTCGGGCACCTTCACCCGCTTGGCATCCTCGAACCCCGAGTAGAGGACGGGATCCTCGCCGGCAACCTGTTCCCATTCGAACGATTGTTCGGTGCCGTAGACGTCGAAGCTCTCGCGATACTGCCGAATGGTGTCGAACAGCGACCGTGTGACCTCGCAGGCCAGGTCGGACTCCCTCAGCTTCACGAGGGTGGACTCGACGGCGAACGGCGAGTTGTACCGCTTCGCGTACTCAGGGCGGATCGTACCTGACCCGAAGCAGACCACCGACTCGGCGCGCTTGCCGCTGAGGGACAGGAGCGGACTCACCGCGTGCGTCGCGTAGTGCATGGGCGGGAAACCGTACCAATAATCCGGCCAACCGGGGAGGCTCATGTTCTGCTGATGCGAGCCCCGGAGGAACTGGAGCTTGCCGAGCTTGCCGCCGGCGGCAAGCTCCCGCACGTAGAGGAACTCCCGCGTGTAGACGGCCGTCTCCATCATCATGTAGACCTTGCCGCTGCGCCGGCGCGCCTTCACGATCTCTACACATTCCCTCGTCGTCGTTGCCATGGGAACCGTCGATGCGGCGTGCTTTCCGGCGTTCAGCGCCTGGACGGCCATTGGCGCGTGCGCCGCGATGGGCGTCACGACATGGATGGCGTCGATCTCCTTGCAAGCGAGCATGTCCTCGTACCGCGTGAAGCGACGCTCGACCTTGAACTGGTCGCCGATCTTCTTCAGGCTCTCCTCGTTGCGCTGGCAGATCGCGTAGCACTCGGCATCGGGATGCTTCTGGTACAGGGGGATGAACTCCGCACCGAACCCGAGACCCACGACGCCGATGCGAATCTTCTGTGCCATGTGCCCCTCCTCTAGAGAGTGATTTGGACCTTCAACGGCTCGTTCACGCGGTCACGCAGCTTGCGGATGGCCTGCTCGGTCTCGGCAAGGGGGTAGCGGTGCGACACGAGGCTGTCGAGCTTCACGAGGCCTTCCGAGACCATACGGATGGTCTGCGGCCACACCATGGGGGCGAGCCATGAGGAGCGAATCTGCTTGTCCATCTTGTGGAAGGAGAGCGCTGGGATCTTCAGGAAATCAACCTCGTCCGGGAGGCCGAAATGCACGATGATGGAGCAGTTGCCGCAGCATTCTACGGCCTGTTCGAAGGCCGGCGTCGAGCCGGTCGGGACGATCGCCCGCTCGGCGAGCTTTCCATGGGTTGCGTCGGAGATGGCCTTCTTGAGGTCCTTCACGTAGTACTTCGACCCGGTCTCTTTCGTATTGAAGATGTAGTCGGCCCCCATCTTCAGGGCGGGAGTGAGGCGGAAATCCCGCGTGCCGACGAGGGCCACCTTGCCCGCGCCCATGGACTTTGCCATCTGCACCATCATGAGCCCGATGGGCCCCGGGCCGAAGACAGCCACGAACTGTCCCGGTTTGATGTCCAGCTTGTTCATGCCGTTCACCGCGCACGCCAGGGGCTCGATGAACGCGCCCGCTTCGTAGCTCACGTTGTCCGGGAGCTTGAACAGGCCCGTGTAGCCCGACGCACAATATTCGGCGAACCCGCCGTTCACCGAAACACCGAGGACCCTGATATTGGAGCACATATGGGTCTCACCGCACGCGCAGGCGTAGCAAGCGTTGCAGTGCTGGACGGGATTCACGACGACACGGTCGCCTTCCTGAAAGAGGTGCGACGCCGCCGGCACCTTTCCCACCCTCACGACATCACCTGTGAACTCGTGGCCAAGGATGATTGGGCCTTTCCCGGTGGGGGTGTCGACGGGGCTCTGCCCATAGAAGTAGGAGATGTCCGAACCGCAGATGCCGACGTTTCTCACTTTCACGAGGACTTCGATGTCGGATATCTCCGGGGTCGGAACCTCTTCCGCCTTCATGATTTCCTTCTCGTAGAAAACCTGTGCCTTCATCTTCTGTGCCATGTCATTCCTCCTTACGCCGATCAGCCGAACTTGCGGATGAGGCCGTCGAGCTGGTGCTTCGTCTCAGCGGTCACGTCGAGCGCCTTCGGCCAAAAGCAGAGGTCCGCGGGCCACCAGTCGTCCGCGTAGCCGGCCGCCTTGAGGGCCGGGAGGATCTCGGCGAAGTTCAGGAACCCGGTCCCCAGCGGGGCGTGGGTGCTCGTCTCGTCGCCGTGGAGCGTGCCGTCCGAGTCTATGAGGTGGATGTGCCCGATCTTGCCGGTGAGCATGTGGATGAACTGGACGACGCCACCGGGGAGGGTTTCTTTCTTACCCATCTGCCGCGCACCGACAACGCCGCACATGTAGCCGTGGCAGGAATCGAAGAGGATCGAGAAGTTGGGATGGGCAACGGTGTACACCATCCGCACCACCTCGCTCGGCTTGTTGAGGAAAAAGCCCGGCTCGAATTCCCAGATCAGCTTCACGTTCTGCTTCGCGCAGAGCTCAGCCGACTTATTCCATACGGAAGCGATGGTCCCGAACGCCTTCTCGTAGTCCATGCCGCCCGGAACGGCAGTGGGTCCGTCGACGCAGTCGACGCGGAGCTTGGGAATGCCCATCTCCGCGCACATCTCGAGGTGCTGCTTCACGACGTCCAGGTACGCGTCGGTCTTCGTCGTCGCCGGCGAAGGGAAGGGCGCGGCCACGCCGCAGATAGCGAGGTGGTTGTCGTCCAGGATCTTCTTCAGCTCTTTGCGCTTGGCGGATGTGTTCGGCTCGAGGTGCGGGGCGAATGCGCCGAACTCGATCCCGTCGAATTTCAGCTCGGCCATCTTCTCGATCGCCGTGCGGAAGGGAATGGGATCTTCCTGATAGCCGCCCCAGATATACGCCCAGGTTCCGACCGCTGTCTTCTTCTTCATGATCAAACCTCCTCCTCGTATTGTGTTGTTATCGTCAAGCCCGTCTATGCGGGTGTGTTCCTCTCCGGTAAGCGGATCGCCGATTCCCTCTCGACGAGCCATGGCCGCAGGATCTTCTTCTCCACCCGTCCCCCGGAATCGCGGATCTGATCGAGGAGCATGCGCGCCCCGAGCTCGATCATCGTGTCGATGGGCTGGTGGACCGTCGTGAGGGTGGGCGACACCATGGATGTCGCTTCGATGTCGTCATAGCCGACGAGCGAAATGTCCGACGGCACGTGGATAGCGTGCGCGCGGAGGAGCTTCATCGTCTGCAGCGCCTTGTAGTCGTTGGAGGCGAAGAGTGCCGTGGGACAGTGGCTGCGCTTCATGAGCGCGAGGAGCGCCGGGCACTCGCCTTTGTGCCAGATCTCCTCGGATTGCGTCACGATGTAACCCTTGGGCACCGGCACGCCGCGATTGCGGAACGCCGCCATGTACCCTTCCTGACGCCCCCGCTCCGCGTCGGTGAACCCTGAGGTGAGGAAGCCAATTTCGGTGTGCCCGAGGGAGAATAGATAGTCCACGACGAGCTGACCGCCGTAGACGTTGTCGAAGTTGACCGTATGGATGTTGTAGCCCTTGATCTCGCGGTCGACAAGGGTGATGGGGATGTCTTCGCGGGACTTGAAGTTGAGGATGCTCGTCGCGTCCTCCTGCATCCCGATGCAGAGGATCCCTTCCACGTTGCGGTACTTCATCATGTTGAGCAGGTATTCCTCCTGCTTGGGATCGTTGTCGGCGTTGCAGATGACGGTGCGGTACTCGTCTTTGCGGAAGATGCGCTCAGCGAACCAGCACGCCTCGGCGTACCAAGGGTTACGGATGTCCTCGACGATAAGGCCGATCGTGTGCGTCTTCTTGAGCGAGAGGCTCCGTGCGATCTCGTTGGGTTGATAGTTCAGCGACTTGATCGCCTTCAGCACGGTCGTACGTGTACGGTCCGAAACCGGTCCGGACTCGTTCAGCACGCGGGAAATGGTGCTCTTGGAGACGTTGGTGATCTTGGCGATATCGTTTATTGTTACCTTCACGGCTATCCCAGTCTTCACGGTGCGGAAAGAATGCGCGGAACGAGTGAAAACGGTTCCTCATGGTAGCATCGATTTCCCGATTGTCAAGAGAAATTCCACTCCGCGGGTCCGTGCTCCGGTCGACGCAATGACATCCTATGTGTACAATCGTGAAAGGAACCGCTATGAGCGATCTTTCGTATCTGAAGAGCTGGCTGCACTCGCGAACCTCCGCCGGATCCTCGGAGAAGGAAGGTCGGGAGTTGTTCGAGGAGCTCGACCAGTTCTTTGCCCATATTTTCAATACCTCCAAGGACGGAATCAGCGTACTCGACCTGAATTTGACAATCCTCGGTGTCAATACCGCCATGGAAAGATGGTACGACAGCGCCTCCCCTCTCGTCGGAAAGAAATGCTACGCGATTTATCACGGCAGGTCCACCCCGTGCGATAACTGCCCTTCCCTCTCTTCAATCCGCTCCGGCCGACCACATGTCGGGGTGGTCCCCTACGAGGGAGCTGGCCACGCACGAGGCACACAGGAGCTCTCCGTCTTCCCACTCTACGACAACGACAAGAAGATTTTCGGCCTCCTCGAATATGTGCGCGACATTTCCGACCTCGCCGAAGAGGAGCGTATCGTCGACAATCTCAAGCGCAGGATCCAATTCCAGGAGCAGACGTTGCACGAGCAGGAGGTCGCGCTCGACGTGCTTCTGCGGCGGGGCGACCGAGCCGAGAAGCGGCTCGCTCAATCCATCGTAACGAACATGAGCACCCTCGTGGAACCGCTTATCGAACGTTTGAAGGCCCGCTACGCCGGGGCGGGTGCTGACGAAGATTTCGATCTGCTCGCTGCGCGGCTGAAATCGATCACGTCGCCTTTCATGCAGTCGCTGTCTCTCGCCGAACGCGGACTCACTCACCGGGAACGGGAAGTCGCCAGTCTCGTGCTCGTCGGAAAGTCGTCAAAGGAGATCGCGGAGTCTCTCGGCGTTTCCCTAAAGACTATAGAGTACCATCGCGCGAACCTGCGCAAGAAGCTTGGCCTCGCCAATTCAGAAGAACGCCTCCAAACGTACCTCTCTCGAATTGAAAAACCCCAGGTTTCACCTGGTATTTGATAGACACATTCCTGGGGTTCACGACTCGACAAAACGGATTGATACTGCACATCTACCACCCCCCCTCGACAAAGGAGTTATTGAGATGAGCAGGCATAACGATCCGGTATTCCAGCCCGTAAAGATTGGAAATCTCACGGCCTCCAACCGATTCGTCATCAACGCAATGGAATGTTGCGACGGTGACGCCGAAGGGAACCCCACGGAAAAGACCATCCGCCGCTACCGCAATCTCTTCGAAGGCGGGGCAGGCATGGTGGATCTCGAAGCCATCACCGTGCAGTGGGAGTCGCGCAGCCGAAAGTTCCAGCTCTCGGTGATGCCGCGCAACCAGAAGGCGCTGACCGCCATGACCGCCGAGCTGAGGAAGGTCAACCCGAAAACGCTCTTCGTCTGGCAGTTGACCCATTCCGGGGAGCTGAGCAATCCCGACTTCTCTCGCCGCGTGTGCGTGAAACCGCTTCCCGGTTTCGGCGGTGACGTCATTGACGAAGCGTACGTCGACAACACGATCGAGCAGTTCGTCACTGCAGCCAAGATCGCTCACGATTGCGGTGCCGACGGCATCGATTTCAAGAACTGCCATGGCTACTTCGACTCACAACTGCTCCGGCCTTACAACGATCGCAAATGGAAATACGGCGGGTCCTTCGAAAACCGCACGCGGTTCACATTCACAATCTACGAGCGCATCGCGAAGGAGATCAACGACCCGAAGTTCATCATGGGCTCCAAGGTTTCCATCTGGGAAGGATTCCCCGGCGGCCAGGGCTCGGCGGGTCCAGACTCCCCTGTCATGGACATCTCCGAGTCGATCAAGCTCGTGAAAGGAATGGAAGCGCGCGGGGCGAAGTTCATCCTCGTTTCGGCCGGCAGCCCGTCCATCACCCTCGCCCTCTCGCAGCCGGATCGCAAAGTTCCCGACGATTGCTACCTGCACTTCACCTTCCAGAAGGCGGTCCGCGACGCCCTGAAACCCGAGACCATCGTCATCGGCTCCGCCTATTCGGTTCTCAACAACGGCAACAACCAGTTGCAGGCCCGGAACAGGGACGAGAACACGCTCATCTACTGGGCGAACAAGAACATCAAGGACCGTGTCACCGACATGGTAGCCATAGGCAGGCAGTCCCTCGCCGACGGCCAGTTGCCCACGAAGCTCCTCGAGGGCCGCGACGCCGATGTGAAGTGGTGCACCGCATGCGACAACTGCATCGAGTTCCTGATCCGCCAGCAGAACGTGGGATGCGCCGCGCACAACAAGGAGTACGCCAAGGCACTCAGGGAGATCCGCGCCCGGGAGGGTGAGCTCGCCGCGAAACGCACATAGGCAAGGGGAACGTCGACGGCCAGGGAAACCGTTCCCTGGCCGTTTTTTTTGTCTTGACGCCCCATTGAAATGGCATAGAATGGTGCCAACCCTCGTAAAGGAGCAGAATCGATGATCGAAGGAACTGAGTTGGGCGGCTCCGCGCCGCTGGTGCTTCGCTACGGCATGGTCGGAGGCGGACAGGGATCGTTCATAGGAGACGTGCATCGCCACGCGGCAAGCTTCGACCGCTTGGCCACGCTCGTCGCCGGCAGCTTCTCGCGCGACGGGGCCAACAACAAGGCCACCGGCGCCGGCCTGGGTCTCCCCGCCGATCGCGTCTACGCCACCTACAAGGAGATGGCGGAGAAGGAATCCAAGCGCTCTGACAAGATCGACTTCGTCTCCATCGTCACGCCAAACGCGTCGCACTACGACATCGCTCGCGTGTTCCTGGAAAACGGCTTCAACGTCGTCTGCGACAAGCCTCTCACGACGTCCCTCGAGGACGCGGAGAAGCTCGCCGCCCTTGCCGACGCGAAGGGACTCCTCTTCGGCGTGACCTACACCTACAGCGGAAACGCGATGGTAAAGCAGGCGCGCGAGATGATCCGCCGCGGCGACCTTGGCGACATCCGCGTCGTCATGGGCGAGTATCCCCAGGACTGGCTCACCACCGCCCTCGAGAAGGAAGGCTCGCGGCAGGCGGGTTGGAGAACCGACCCTGCGCAGACGGGCATCTCCAACTGCGTCGGCGACATCGGCAGTCACATCGAGAACACCGTCTCCTACGTGACGGGCCTGGAGATCAAGGAGCTGTGCGCCAATCTCGACATTTTTGTGAAGGGCAGAACCCTCGACGACAACGCCGCGATCATGGTCCGCTACACCAACGGCGCGACGGGCGTCTATTGGTGCTCGCAGGTCGCCGTGGGGCACGAAAATGGCCTCTCTATCCGCGTTTTCGGCTCCAAGGGCTCCCTCGAATGGGCACAGGAAAATCCGAACTATCTCCGTGTCGCCATGCTGGGAAAACCGGTCCAGATCTACGGGCGCGGCAATGGCTATCTTTATGAGACCGCCGCGAAAACCGGCCGCATCCCCTCCGGGCACCCCGAGGGCTACTACGAAGCCTTCTCGAATCTTTACCGCAACTACGAAACCGCACTTCTCAAGAAGAAGGCCGGCCAGAAGCTCACAGAGACCGACTTCGACTTCCCAAGCGTCAAGGCGGGGGCGCAGGGCGTGCGGTTTATCACGCGATGCGTCGAAAGCTCCAAGAAGGGCGCCGTTTGGACAAAGTTTTAAAGAAGGAGAAACACATGCCACGACCAGTCACGATTTTTTCAGGCCAATGGGCCGACCTGAGCTTCGACGATGCGTGCGCGAAGTTCAAAGGCTTCGGATATGATGGGGTCGAGATCGCCTGCTGGGGCGATCATATGGACGTGAAGAAAGCCGCTACGGACCCGGGATACGTGGAAGGCCGCAAGGCGATCCTCAAGAAACACGGACTCGGTTGCTGGGCCCTCGGCGCGCACCTCGCCGGACAGTGCGTCGGCGACCTGTATGATCCGCGCCTCGACAATTTCGCCCCTCCCGCGGCGAAGGGCAACCCGGCCAAGATCCGCGAATGGGCGATCCAGGAGATGAAGTACGCGGCCAAAGCGGCAAAGAACATGGGCTGCAAAGTGGTCACAGGCTTCATGGGATCCGCCGTGTGGAAGTATTTCTACTCTTTCCCCCAGACCTCGGAGGAGATGATCGAGGAGGCGTTCCAGGAGAGCGTAAAGCTCTGGTCGCCCATCTTCGATGAGTTCGACGCATGCGGGGTGAAGTTCGCGCTCGAAGTTCATCCAACCGAGATCGCGTACGACTATTATACGGCCGAGCGGCTCCTGAAGACGTTCAAGAACAGAGCCACCCTCGGTTTCAACTTCGATCCGAGCCACCTCGTGTGGCAGGGCATGCAACCGCACCTTTTCATTCGGGACTTCAAGGACAAGATCTATCACGTGCACATGAAGGACGCGGCGGTCACACTCGACGGCCGCTCGGGGATCCTCGGGTCGCACATCGCCTTCGGCGACACGCGCCGGGGCTGGAACTTCAGATCACTCGGACACGGGAGCGTCAACTTCGAGGACATCATCCGCGAGCTGAACGCCGCAAGCTACGGCGGCCCGCTGTCCGTCGAGTGGGAGGATTCCGGCATGGAACGCGAGTTCGGCGCCAAGGAATCATTGGAGTTCGTCCGCCGGATGAACTTTTCTCCGTCGGATGTCGCCTTCGACAGCGCGCTGAAGAAGTAAACGAAAGCGCTAGTTTTCGGGCTGAGCGCCCTCCGTCAGGAGGGCGCTTTTGTCACTGCGCGCCAGCACCCCTCGATAATCCGCTCGATGTCATCCTCCTTGATATGTAATCTTCCGGCAAGATGCCCCTGCATCACTGCGGCGAGCGCGCCCGTGGCGAGTTGAAGCCCCAGTACACTGTCCAATACCGCAAAGACACCGGACGCCCGCCCTTCGTCGAAGAGGGAGAGCGCAATCTGCTGGGAAAAAGTGACGCGTTCCCTGATCTCATGGATGATGCCAGGGGACGTGCCATAACGCTCTAGAAATGCAAACTCCTTTGGGTGCTCCAGGGCAAACCGTGCATTGCCGCGCAGGAAGTCTCCGAAGCGATCCTTCAAGCTGCCCGTGAAGCAATAGGTGGCCATCACCTCTCTATCGCGGAAGTCCGCTGACTCCCGAAAAAGAATAGTGACCAGGGCACGCTTGCTGGAAAATCGGTTGTAGACCGTTCCGGACCCGAGTCCGGCCTTCTTCAGGATCTTGGAAAGGGAGACAGATTCGAGACCGAATTCGACGGCAAGGTCGAGTGTCGCGGCGAGAATGTCTTCACGAGTTCGCATGCGGAAGCCTCATTTTGGAATGAACGATCCAAAATGACGTGCCGCTTCTGAACAAGGTGGCGGCTCGAGGGCGGGCAGAGCGTCCTAGAATTTTGGATCGATCATTCCAAAACTGAAAGGGTGCTCTCTTCGGTTCCTGAGCACTCCAAGGACAGCAGCCCCGTGTCGTTGGCGCTGCCGTCCTAAAATCGCCGCAAGGGATTCAGCGAGAGCGCTATTCGGCCAACACGCCCCTGATCCACTCGACGCTCTTCCGGATATTCTCATCCGTGCCGTCGCATTCGATCGAAACATCGCCGTCGAAGTCGCGTTCCTTCATGTATTTCAGTATTTTGCGAATATTGTCCGCATTGACGCCCCCGCCAATCGGTACGGCAGACATACCGATACCCGTCTCTTCGCCGCGCAAGGCCGCCGCGAGAGCCGGATCGACGTCTTTGATATGCGAGGCCACGATGTATTTCTCGAGTACTTTGTAATACTCGAGCGGGTCGTGACCCTGGATAAATACATTGCCCGTGTCGAAATTGACGCGGAGATGCTCGTCTTCGAAATGGGAGAGAAGCTTCAGCATGAACTCACCGTCGCCCGTGTAAGGTCCGTGAGGTTCTATGCAGATGATGATGTCGTAGTCATGCGCCCATTTCAAGATCTCGGTGTAGTTGCCAATCGTTATCTTGAGCATCTCGTCACGCGGCATATCAGGTGCCTGTCCGGAATCGACACTATCGACCTTGGGGGCGCCGAGCTCCTTTGCGTAACGGATGACCTGCGTGTAATACGGGATGCCGTAATACGTGCCCTGCGGTCCGAAGATCGGGTAACTCGCGTCGAGCATGGAGAGCTTGAGCCCGTTTTTTTCAAGCAGACGCCTGATAGGATACGGGTTGTCGAGTATCGACAGACTCGGATCATAGCCAAGCGACGAGATAAAATAATAGCCGTAGACCGTACCTGCCTCGAGGTATTTCAATTTGTACTTCACCGCCGACGCGACTGCATCGTTAAAGTTCTTGGACTGCCCGCGCCAGTTGTCCGCATGCATACCGAGACGAATACCCATGGCTTATTCCCCCTCTCCTCATCATAGATTATCCAGTCTTACTCTGAATCCCGGGTAAGTCTGGACTTGGTTGGTCCGCACTTGAGAGCCGGCATCCTCCACGTCAACGCCTTACCGTTACGAAAAAGCAGGAACCGATTCCATTCCTGGCCGGTCCTCCAGATAATTGCGGGCCTATCGGGCGTCTACGGAACTTTGCACCCCTGTCGACACCCGCCTTGAAGGAACCGCTGATTGAGCCCAGGCTCTCCGCAATCATGCCGATCTTTATCGCCATGATTGCCTCCTCTATCCCGTGTGTGATCAGGTTCTCGAGAAAACCGGGGGGCTCTTTCAAGCCCCCCTCAAACCTCAGATTGGACCCCGGTCAAGGCCGCCGGGAAAGGCGTCACGCCTTACTTGTAGTCGGGGATTGCCTTGAAAGCGGCGTTGGTAATGTCGTAGACGAACGCGTTCGAAGCCCTCTTGGCCATATAGTCGTCCAGAATCCAGGGGATCAGCTTGCTCTTGTCGAGGGTGTCCTTCTCGAAGGGCAAGAAGTTCGCAAAGATGCCCTTCTTGAAGGGCTTGCCGGCGAAGTACGCCTGCATCATCTGGAAGAGGACGTCAGCTTCGAGGGTCGGGCACTGATTGACGTCGAAGGTCACCGTTCCCTTCGCAACCCAGTCCCACGACTTTTCCTTGCCGTTGCTCGAGCCGAGCCAGTACTTGCTCGTGTCGAGACCGGCCTCCTGCATGGCCTGGATGGCGCCCGTCATCATCTCGTCGTTCTCAACGTACGCGCCGTCGAATCCGTTGGGTCCGAGAGCCGTGATGGCATCCTGCATGACCTTCTTGGCGGGATCGGCGAACCAGCCGCCCGAGCCCCAGAATACGACCTGGAGGTCCTTTCCACCAGCGCCCTTGACGCCGACGGAGTTCAGGAGGTTGCCAATGTCCTTACCGGCTTTCTGATAGCCCTGAAGGAAGCCCTGCGTCTGGCCGCCCGCTGCGCCCTGACCGAGCTTGCCTTCGATCATAATGACTCGCTTCGCGTTGTGCTTGATGGCCGAAGCCGCGGCGAGCTCGCCATCAGTCACCCAATCGAACCCGGAGAAACCGGTGAGGCCCGGGTCATTCGGCGGGTTCTGCGTCAGGCCGAAGTAGGGGATCTTCGCCGCGAGGGTCTCCTTCAGACACTGCGAGGTGGTCTGGGGGGAGTTCTGGACGACGACGATGGCGTCGACCTTCTGGGTGATGTAGTTCTCGACGTTCGTGATCTGCTCGGGTGCTGTCCCCTGCCCGGTCACGCTGAGAACGGTCCAGCCCGCCTTCGTGGCGAGAGCCTGGAACACCTGGAAGCCGGCCTTGTAGTAGTCATCGGCGGCGTCCATGTAGTAGCCGATGGTCTTGCCCTTTCCCTTTTCGCCCTGGCCGTTGGCGAAGGACAGCGTGCCAAGCAGTGCAAAGCACGCGATGAACAGAAACAGTCTCTTCATGATTCCTCTCCTCTCTCTGTATATGAACTCTTTCGAACTTTGGGGATCACTTGAAATAGAGTATTGTCCACCACACCTCCTTCTCCGCCCGGGGGCGGTCAGGCTTTGCGGAGGAACTTCTGCTCCCTCCGTCGGGTCATAAACTCGGAAACTCTTGTGGAGAAATACCCCGCGGAAACCGCGACAATGACCACGAGCCCTTTTGCTACGTACTGCACTTCGGAGGGGAGCCGCAGCATATTCATCGCGTTCCCGATAGATCCGAGGAAAAAAACGCCGATGATCGTGCCGAGAATGTTGCCTTTTCCACCCGCCATCGCCGTGCCCCCGATGACGACCATGGCTATGGTGTCGATCTCCATGCCCTGGCCGAGGGTGATGATGCCCGTGTTGATGCGGGCGAGGAGCATGACGGCACCGATACCGACGAGAAACCCAATGATGACGTAGACCGAGAGACGCATGCGCTTCACGTTGATGCCCGCGAGATAAGCCGCTTCGGGATTGTTGCCCACCGCGTAGATGCGCCGGCCGAACTTCGTATATGTCAGGACGAGCCCCGCGAGGATGGCGAGGGCGAAGAAGATAAGCACGTAGGGAGGTATGACGAGATTGAGCCCCGTCGCGGGATCCTTGGCGCCTTCTATGATGTTCGCTTTGAAGAAATTCAGCTCGCCGTTCATGATCACTTCGCGCGAGTTGCAGAGAAGGAGAGCGATGCCCTGGAAGGTGATCATGCCGCCGAGGGTGATGATGAACGGCTCGACCTTCGTGCGTGAGATGACGAGCCCGAGGAGCGTCTCGAGGAACACGGCCACCGCCACGCCGACCAGGATCGAGGGGACCGTGCCAAAGTGCCATTTCGAGATGCCGAGAGCCGTGACGATGGAGACGAGGGAGGCGAGCATGCCGACCGACAGATCGATGCCGCCCGAGATCATTACCATCGTCATGCCGACGGCAATGATGCCGGGCACACCCACCTGCTGGAGGATGTTCAGGATATTGACGGGACTGATGAACGTGGGGAAGCGTGAGCCTCCCGTCACGATGAGCTGAAGTATGACGATGATCACGACAAAGCCGAGGAAGATGGAAAGGACGGTGAAATTCTCCCACCGCTTGAAGGGGGAGATGCGGGCGGCCCGGATCTCCGGCGCGGCTGGCTGCGTGCTCATATCGCTTTGTCTCCTATGGAATACGTAAGGATGTTCTCCTCGGTGACCTCAGCCGAGCTGAGCTCGGCGGTGATCTGGCCGTCTTTCATGACGAGGACGCGGTTGCTCATCGAGATGACCTCGGGCATGTCGGAGGACACCATGATGATCGCCTTGCCTTCTTTCAGGAGTCCTACCATGATCATGTAGATCTCCTGCTTCGACCCGACGTCGATGCCCCGCGTGGGCTCATCGAAGATGAATATCTCCCCGTTTGTATTGAACCACTTCCCGAGGACGACCTTCTGCTGGTTGCCGCCGGAGAGCGTCATGACGCGCGTGCGCGACGATTTCGTCTTGATATTGAGGGATTTCACGAATCGATCACCCGTTCGCACGTCGTCCTTCGGGCTGATGACGAGCTGCTTCATATTCACGAGATTGGCGCTCACCACGTTCTGGGCGATGCTCTGCGGGAGGAAAAGACCCGTATTCTGCCGGTCCTCCGTGATGAAGCACATGCGGTTGTGGATGGAGGTGCGCGGACCGCCGCGCTTAACGACATTCCCTTTGATGAGGATCTCTCCGAAGTCGAGCTTCGCGCTGCCGAACAGCACGTTCATGAGCTCCGATCGGCCCGAGCCCGCCATGCCGGCGATGCCGAGAATCTCGCCGCGGCGCAAAGTAAAGGAGACGTTCATCGCCTTGTTGCCGGTCACGCCGCGCGCCTCGAAGATCACGTCGCCGATGGGAACGGTCTCTCTACGATAAAACGTCGAAGGGTCACGTCCCACCATGTCTTTGATGAGCTTGTTTTTCGTCAGATCGGCGACAGGGTATTCGCTGACGCGCAGGCCATCGCGAAGGACGGTCACGCGGTCGGCAATCTTGAACACCTCTTCGATGTGGTGCGAGATGTAGATGATCCCTATACCGCTCTGTTTCACGGTCTTCACGATATCGAGGAGCGTGTCGATCTCCGCGACGGAGAACGCTGCGGTAGGCTCGTCGAGGATGATTACGCGACGCTTGAAAACGAGGCCTTTGGCGATCTCGACAATCTTCTGCTGGCCACTGGAGAGGTCGCCCATGATTGCGTCCGGATCCAAGGGGCTCTTGAGATAGCGAAGCACCTCGATGGTCTGGCGTTTCATCTCACCCTTCTGCAAGATGATGCCCTTCTCGATTTCCGCGCCCATGAAAATGTTCTCGAGGATGCTGAGATTGTCGAAGATGACGTGCTCTTGATAGATGGTCTGAATGCCCAGGCTCTGCGCCAAATGGGGATTGAGGGTCACATTCTTACCATCGAAGATTATCTCTCCGCCCTCATCGGGCTGGTAAGCGCCGGAGAGAAGCTTGATGAGGGTCGACTTGCCCGCGCCGTTCTCACCGCAAAGGCAATGCACCTCCCCTTCGCGCAGATCGAAGGAGATATTTTGCAACGCCCTGACGCCCGGGAAGCTCTTCGAAATGTTCTTCAGCTGGAGGATCTCGTTCATACTGGTGATTCGTACCTCTCGGAGTTCGCCGCGCGCCTGATTTCCGCGAGCCGTGCGTGATGTCTCTTCGTCACCCCGCCCAATCCCATCTGCTCTCCCCTTTGAAACGCCGAAGCAAGAAAACCGTTCCCAACGGCCGACATGATTCAGCACCTTTTGCCCCACTATCACGCAGGACATCTTAAAACATTACTTTGTAGAGACTTAAGGGCTATTGTGCATAAACATGCCCGAGTTGCATGCGTAAATCCTGTTTGGAACCGCTCCCTAACGGCCGAATTATAAGGGACCGAAAGATTGGTTGTCAAGAAAAATCGTGACCGGTTCCGGTTTTCATTGACTTCTATCGGCAATGGTGGTGAAATAGCGTCCGATCAAAAACCTCCAAACAAGCGAAAGGGGAAGAACGATGAAAATCGGATGTTTCGCACTCGTCGATCCGTTCCAGGTCCTCGATCACCAGCTCGCGCGTATTGCAGGCATGGGCTTCAAGTACGCCGATGTCACCGACAGCCATCCGGGGGGAGGGCTTGGTCGCGAGTTCGGTTTCGCGGCCACCGTGAGCCTCGATGACAATCCTTTCGACGTCAAGCGGCTCTTCGAAAAGCATGGGCTGACGATCTCGACGGTCTGCGCCCATGCGAATCTCCTCGACCCATCTTCCAACTCGCGCTACGGTACCTCGGAGATCATCAAGGCGATAAAGCTCGCTGCTCTCATGGGCGTGAAGTATGTCGTCACCACGGAGGGCGAGCCTTCCACCGAATGGGGAAAGAACCTGTCCCGCGACAAGCGCATTTTCATCGCGGCAGAGAAGCTCTGCGAGCCGGTGCGGCTGGCAAAGGATCTCGGCGTGTGGGTCCTCCTCGAGCCGCACGGCCCGCTCACCGACACGATCGATGGGACGGAAGGGATCATGACGGCACTCGGCAGCCCGTCGAACCTCGGCGTCAACATGGATACGGGCAACTGCTGGCTCGGCGGCAGCGATCCGGTGGAGTACGCGAAGCATTTCAAGGGCAAGATCAAGCACGTCCACTGGAAGGACCTCCCGAAGGAGTTCGAGCAAAAGCGCGGCACGGAGTTCGGCTGCGGGTTCAGCCCGATCGCACTCGGGGAGGGCGTGATCGACATCGCCGGAGTCTACAAAGTACTTAAGGACGTCGAGTGCAGCACCCTCGAAATCGGTGGGGACGACAACCTGAAGCGGAGCGTGAAATTCCTGGAACAGCTCGCGAAATAGCTGATTCTCGTGCACTTACGCGGGCCGGATACCCCGGGGGTTCCGGCCTGTTTTGTTCGCAGTCGCTAGTCGGCGAAGAGCGCCTTCAGATAGCCGAGTCCTTTCCTGCACAGGGCCTCCGTGCTCACTTCCGTTGTGCGAAAGATGGACGCCGCCTTGGCGATGATCTCGACGTCGGGTGTGAAGGACTCCATGACCACGAAGTGATCGTATCCGATCGAGACGAGTGCGTCCTTGAGCGACTTCCAGTCGATGAGCCCGGTTCCCGGTGCGCCCCGATCGTTCTCACTCGCGTGCACATGATAGAGAAGCTTCCCGGACTCGAGGACGGCGCGGGCCATGCTCTTCTCCTCGATATTCATGTGGAAGGTATCGACGTGCACCTTGAGAGCGGGGCTTCCGACTTCGGCTATAAGACGCAAGGCTTCGCTCGTCACGTTGAGGAAGTCCGACTCGAACCGATTGAGCGGCTCGACGGCGAGAGCGATGCCCGCATCCGCGGCGTACTTCCCCGCCTCACGGAGATTGCGCACAACGGTTGCCCATTGCTCTTTGCGCGCCGCGGGCGTTTCCATGGCGCTACGACCGACGCGCGAGTAGTGGGGACCGCAAAACACCGGAGCACCAAGTTGCCGACAGACGTCGACGCAGTCGCGGATGTACTCGAGGCCGCCTTTCTGTTCGGCGGCGCTTCCGCGAAGATCGCGGCCGTCGCCATAGGCGCCGCAGACGGAACTGCAGACGAGCCCGTTGTCCTCGATCTTTTTGCGCATCTCCCGTGGATCGAAATCGCCCTTGTTCTCGTAGGCGATCTCGACGGCGTCAAAGCCCATCTTCCTGATAAGGGGAAGGAACCGCGCCGAAGCGGTCGTGAATGGAGACTCGAGGACGAAGGTATTCAGACCGAAGCGCATCGTGGCCTCCCTGCCTGGAATCGTTCCCACTCCCGGTAACCCTGGCGGCGCTATGAGAACGCTCCCTGCCGGGCCGAGTATAGCCACACCGACGAAGGTGTCAAGAAGGACAGCGATCTCTTCCTTCCTGCTCACGCATTGCGGACTGGCAAAGACGTCCATTTCGTACACCTCGGCGGGAGGTGTAAGGCTTCTGTCGTTTGACACCTCTTGCCGTCTGCCGCGACGGCGGTCCTGATTTGGATATACTTTCGGGAAATTGGTCACTACATTGATAAAAGAATTCTTATACAAAAGTTAGGAGAAAAAGGTATGCCTCAAAATGAAGAGCCCCGGAAACCGAACGATGATCCCAAGCATAATGAACCGCATGGCGGTCCCGGGCACGATGGCCCGCACGGTCATCACGAACACTCGGAAGATTGCGGATGCCATGAGCACCATCACGCTCCGATAGGACCACGCGAGGTAAAGTTGGAATGCATCAGACAGGCCACGGAGCTTGTCATTGCATTTGCGTCAAAGTTGGGAAGTGGAAAGCTTTCCGCCGAAGAGCTGGCAAAATATGTCGTGACTGTCGCCCGCGAGGCAGAAAGATTCATCTCCAAACCCGAGTAGAAAGCCCTCCCATAGCTGCGACTCCCGACATCTGAAACAGGAGTCGCAGCGCCCTTCACTCCGGAGAATGCTTTACCGATATGTCAAGAAAGAGCGAAAGAGCTGCAACTCTGTTCCTGAAAATCGAGGAATACGCATGCCGACCGGATTTCACAGGGTAACCCTCTCGACACATGAGGCGCCATCAGAATGATAACGCCCTTCTCGGGTATTTTGTTCGGGACTTCGGGAGTAGTCCTGATCGCGGCAGGAACGGCGTGGCGTAGGCGAAGTGTGCCAGGAGGCTGGGCCTTGGCCCTGGCGCTCTTGGGAATCGCGATTTGGTGCTTCTTTTCGGCGATGGAAACGACATCGCTGGATGCCGCGCATAGGTATCTGTGGCGCTCTTTGAGCTTCGTCGGCCTTTCTAACGTTCCGCCCCTCTTCCTCGTTTTCGCGCTTCAATTCGCCGGTTCTGATTGGCCCCTGAAGGCGTGGACGCTCATCGTGTTTTGGGCCATCCCGATTACGACCATAGTCTTGGCGTTCACGAACAGTCTCCACCACCTCATTTGGACGGGTTTTATTCCCGGCCCGATTCGCGGAACAAACACCGTCATTTACCGGCAAGGCATCGGGTACTATGTCGCCTTTTTTTGGTTTCTCGCTGAATGCATAGTTGCCTTCTACCATCTGGTCAGAGTTGTCATGCGGACAGCACGGCTTTACCTGGCCCAGGCAGGAATTCTTGTGGTCAGCGTTCTCATCCCATGGGTCGGGGTGTTCCTTTATTTGAGCCCGCACGGTCCATTCCCCGGCTTGGACACCGCCTCACTCGGATTTGCTCTCAGCGCCGTGCTCATCGTGACTGCGTTCAATCGCCTTCACTTGCTTGACCTCGTTCCCCAGGGTCGCGCGACGGTGGTGGAACACATTCAGGAAGGTTTCATGGTCCTGGACTCACTCGATCGGATCACTGACTTCAACGAGAACGCAGTACGTGCATTGCACGTCGAGTCCCTCACGATCGGAACCAATTTCGACGAAGTTTCCCCGGCTCTCGCCGCGGTTTTGAGCCGCAGCACCGTGAGCGAAACCCTTACACCGTCACTTTCGATCGACCCGCCAATAACTTTGGAAATCTCTGTCGCCGAGATTTCGCGGCGTTCGGGCCGAAGGATGGGCAGAATCCTCCTGTTGCGCGACATCAGTGAACGCCGCCGAGCCGAAGAAGAGCGGGAGAAACTGATCGACGAGCTGCGCGACGCCCTTGCGAACGTCAAAAAGCTCAGCGGCCTGCTGCCCATTTGCGCGTCGTGCAAAAAAATCCGCGACGATAAGGGGTACTGGCATCAAGTTGAGAAATACATGAAGGACCACGCCGAGGTGGAGTTCAGCCACGGAATCTGCCCCGATTGCGCGGAGAAACTCGAACAGGAGCTGAACCAAAGCCGGTGAGTGACTGTGGACCTTCGTTTGCAGGCGCGCAACACAACACTGCTATTTCAGGGTGATCGACTCGACGCCGGTCCAGTTTTCGGGGATTCCAGAGGCGAGCAGGCGCTTGCAGCGCACAAGATAGATGTCAATGATCCTGTCGGCGGGGCTGTGCCGCTTCAGCGCCTGGAATCGGGCGAACGCCCCTCCTATATCACGCGCGTAATACGCGGTGATCGCCGTCAGGAGGTCCTGTTTTGTCCCAGCCTTCCTTTCCCGGATGGCGGGCGGATCGGGGTCGAACACTTCGTGGATCATGACCGTTTCGGTGCGGCCCTTGACCTTGACCCGATCTATGAAGCGGTGAAAATAGCGATCCGGATCCTGCAGCTGTCCCAACGCGTACCCCGTGACGAGGATCGAGCCGCCGTATATCCGCGTCAGCCCCTGGAGGCGCGAGGCGAGGTTCACGGCATCCGCGATCACCGAGCCATCCATGCGCTCGTTCTCACCGAGGGTACCCAGCATCAGCTTCCCCGTATGGATGCCGATGCCGACGCTGATTGGAGCGTAGCCGCTGGAACGGCGATGATCGTTGTACTCTCTGAGCTTCTGGATCATGGCGATCGCGGCGAGCACAGCGTCATCCGTCGAGTCGGGGAACAGCGCCATGATGGCGTCGCCTATGTACTTGTCGATGAACCCATTGTGCGCGCGGATTTCCGGTCCGACCCGGCTCAGGTATGAGTTGAGGAAGTTGAACGTCTCCGTGGGAGTCAGACTCTCAGAGAGTTGCGTGAAAGATCTGATGTCGGAGAACAAGACGGCCATCTCCTTCTGCACTTGATCGCCGAGCTTTACGTCGAGAACGCTCTTCTTCTCGAGGAATCTGAGGAACTCATGGGGGACGAAGCGCCCGTAGGCCGACAAGAGCGCTTCGAGCTGCACGCTGTACTGCTGTATCGTTTCCGCCATCAGATTGAAACTGTGGCCGAGCCGTCCTACCTCGTCGCGCGATTTCACCTTCGCCCGCACCGCAAACTGATTCTCTCCGAACATCCGCACGACCTTGTCCAGGCTGATGATCCCTTTGGTGAACAGACGGCCGAGGATAACGGAGCTGGCGAGCGCAAGGAGGAGCGCCACGCCGGCAACGATGACCGCGAGCCGATTCGCGCCGGCCAGTACCGCACGCACGTCGGTGTCCACCATGTCCAGTCCGATCACGGCGAGAAGAGTCTTCCCGTCGGAATCCAGGATCGGGGCGTAGCCGGAAACCGAATTGACCTTGAAGACTTCGTCATACGAGTAGGAGCCCTCAACCTGCGGGGATCGTTGCGCAATAGTCTTGCGCGCGATGGGATAGGGCGAAACGTCGAACTCAGATCCAAAGTGCGAGATATCCTCTTCGGCGATCTTCTCTCCCGCCGCCTGCCGGGCGAGCAGCGACCGAACGTCGGCATCCACCACGTACAGCGTCGTGTTTACATTGTCCGTCGGGGTGAACAGGTACACGTAGCGCACGAGACCGCTTCCGCTGCTGCGGATTGCATTGAGCTGGTCCGAAACGATCTGGTAATCGGCCGAGAGCTCCAGGGCACGCGTCTGTTCGGGGAGGAGGCCCGCACTCTCATGGCTCACCAGACGCTTCAATGCCGGTCGATCCACCATCGCGCTCCCGATGCGCGTGAGGCTGCTCACCCGTGCTTGCAGGCTCGAAAACAAGGAACGCTCGAGAATTGTGTACGAGGAGACCGTGAGCAGGGCCGCGAGGAGCGCGCTGACCAGGAAGAAGGTGAGGATGATCTTCAATTGCAGGCTAAAGGCGAGACCCCGTTTGGCTCTTATCGTGCTGTTTTCCATTGTTCACCTGCCTTCAATTCGCGCGCCCTTACCGCACTATACTGCCCTGACCTGCGGCTGTACAGGGTTTCGGCTTTTCAGATGGTGTCGGTGTGCCGCCGATTGAGGTGTTCGTCGGAAACCGCGAAAAAACCCCGAGGAACGAAGCCTTC